>BNJS01000733.1_pt1 | contig 22638 bp, 16 predicted proteins | sample 8540461 | NCBI WGS metagenome assembly BNJS01 (sample SAMD00202454, study PRJDB9452) | human saliva metagenome | isolation source: human saliva | place: Japan | reverse complement strand
ACTGAGATAGAGTTTGTAGATAAAACGAATATCTAAAATAAATTTACATCATGGTGAAGTATGGGCCAAACTCATGAAGATGAGTATCTACTAAATATAAAATGTGTTTAATTATCTATTTAAATATTATCTTTGCACAATATGGAAAGTAACAGACATAACACAGAGTAGTCAGGAAGACCTTGCGGAACTCTTTCTAAGACAAGCTGAAAGCCAAAAAGGTTTTAAATCATGTTTCAGATGTTAAAACTGCAGATTTGGGAATTGCTAAAATTTATCTCAGCATTTTCCGCAGTCCTTGAAGGCCTATTATGAAGGAGATGAAGAAAATAAGCCATTTATAGAAACTTTTTAGGGGCAGAAAATTGGCAAAGCAGGTGAAAGCATTCCTCAGCTTTTTACCTTGACACAACATTAGATGATGTGGAAAATTGAAAAAGAATTAAAGGACTGAGGAGACAATCCTATTTTATAACCATGAATACCTTCTTTTTATGGCTCGTTATCTAATTGCTAAAAAGGGCAGTCAGGCGGTTTTCTTTATCACGGGGCTGGCTGTGGCAATGATGTGTGTGTCCAGTATGTTTATCATTATTTCTATTTTCCGGATTAGAAGGTAAACAAAGAATTGATGGCCAATCTTCACATAGATTCACTATAAAGGCTAAGGTAGCTTCTTCCAAATCCTAAAAATATTACTTCTATTCTTAAAACAGGAAAGGATAGAGTTTTTCTAATGTAATAGAAGAAAAAGTGTATATAAGTTACAATGAAACGGCGAAATAGCCCATTTACAGGAGTAGATTCTTTATACACTAGGTCAATCCTATTAATAAAACCATGTATAGGACTTATTTGTCCTTTGATTACAAGATGAGTCATTATGGAGGGTTTCTTAATAATCGTCTGGCGATTCCTATGAAGTGAAAAGCTGTACAATCCTGCCATATCTTTGTTCCAAATCTGGCGAGGGCTTATCAATAAAGAGGAAGATATTTTAATAAAAAGGAATATCTGTGGTTGGGATTTTTCTCAAAATGAGCAGTTTAATAATTATATTTTCTCTCCAATAGAACTTGCCAGAAATATTACAGCTTCTGATGATGCTGTTTATAAATTGTTATAAAGTTGAGAAAAACCAGATGAAGCGGATGCGGTGAAGCGTTCCCTCTTGGAAAAATTGGAGAAAGAAGATATTATAATAAATACAATTGGGGAAAACGAAGCGTTTTGGAAGATGATAAACACCGAAAAACTGATTATTTATTTGATTTTTATTTTGGTGATTTTCATCACAACCTTCAATCTCGCCGGCACAATCATCATCCTGCAATTAGACAAAAACAACAAGCTAAATCATTGATTTCGTTAGGTTTTACATTTCACAACTAAAACCTATTTCTATACAGGCACTTGATTGTTTGTTGAAGCGTTTTCTTCAGGCTGATACTGGGAACTTTAGTTTGTATTTTGCAGATACAGACAGGCTTTTTCAAGGCATCGGTAGGGCTGGATTTACCTTTCCTGTAAATAACCTTATATAACTACCTGATTGTCATATCATCAGCATTTTCTTCGGACTGATGGTTTCTTGGATTTTCTCCAAAGTGAATAGACATCATTTGTCATCTAATTAGATTTAAATCCAATAAAAATGGTAAAATTTGGGCTTATCGGAAGAAATATTTCCTATTCGTTTTCAAAAAATATTTTGAACAGAAATTCCATCAATTATCTCTGATGATTATTCTTACGTTTTTGATATCCAGCAGATTGAAGAAGTAGAAAAATATTCAGCACAGACAATCTCAGAGGCTGAATGTCACCATTCCTACAAAGAACAGGTGATTCCTTTTTGAGATGAACTCAGTGATGAAAGCGACTAGCGCATGATCAATGGTGTGTTTTAATCAAAAATGGAAAAGAAAACTGGGGTACAATACAGAATGCTTTTCGGGTTTTGATCATGACCCGAGCTTGCCATCCTATCGAGAAAAGGCTCTGATTTTTGAGGAAACGGAGGAGCTGCAAAGGCTGTGAAAATGTATTTTTGATAAATATAATGATTGATCAAACAAAAATAGTTTCAAGGAAAGCCACGAACTTAATTTTGAAAACGCTTTCGGAGGAAAGTCGTACCAGAGCATAAAATCGTCATTCAATGCACATAGTGAAACGCTTTCCCATATGTGGAGCAGGGCACTTCCCTTTCCTTTCGATTGGGATTTCTCTCGGCATGTGGTCATAAGATTTAATCTACAATCCTCCTCGAGACTCTGGGTTCACTTAGAAAAGCTCCGGCAAATGGGAGCCGAGAGCGATGAATGGGCTTCTTAGCACTGGAACAGCAAGCAGAAAAAGCGTGGGAGATTTAAGGAATTTTAAGTAAAAGCAGCTGCAATTTGGTGCAACTTGAAATGTTGAGGCATTTCTGATCCTCGGAAATTTGGAGCTTGACGTACCAAACAGGCTTCAGTTATAATGAGTACACAGAAATGGAAAACACGAGAGAGAATGAGATATCAATTCTTACGAAGAAATGAAAGAAAATGAGCAGACTACTCTGGATACGCTCTCTGTGAAAGAACTTTTGTCTACCAAATGGAAAACATCGATGAAACAAGCCAGATGACTTGAGCTCAGTGCTAAAAGAAATTCAATCGGTTAAAGACATGAGGCTCTCTCTGTATTCAAGATGAAATCGCGGATAAAACACGATTTCGTGGGGAAGGGAATGATATGGAAGATTTCTCTTACGAACATCAGAGCAGTCCAAATATTCTGCTTTTGGTGGTATTTTCAAAGAGAAAAACTAGATGACAGCTTTAACAAAACCAAGCAGAGAGAGCACCAAGAAAAATTTGGAAAAGAGAAACACAAATCATAGAAAAACTCAAAATCTCTACATCAATACTGAACCTAGTACCAACCTTTTCCGTGCAATCAGAGAAATAGAAAGAATGGGCGAAATGCAGAACGGTTGCAAAATCTGGTTAAAAACCTGAATCACTGATGCTTCCACCATTTGAAATCAGTTTTACCAAAATGCTGGATTTAAATAAAAAGAAATACCGCGAGCGAGGAATATGCACACAAGATTTAGAAGAAAAGCATCGTCGCTCGTGCAGAGAACGATAAATGAAGTTTCTGTCCAAAAAGCACTGAATGAGCTGCAATATCTGCTACGAGACTTTGGAAGAAGAAGCCGAGCCTGTGGCGGAAGAGTTTCGTGACAACGCGGAAGTTTTCAAAGAATTTCTAATAAAATCCACGAGAGAAAATCTGAACTTTTGGCTCAAATAAGTGGAACAACAAAAGCTTTGGAAAAAAAAGAAATCATCGCGAAACTGAAGATTTCCTTCTTCGAAAAGGCTGTTACTCACAACTATTGGCAACAAACGATAAAACAAGTGGAACAGCTTCGCGGCAGGTTTTGAAACTAGGCATGTTCTAAAAAACTATCCAACCAAACTGGACAGGGGTTCAAACCGCGCTTAAGTCTTTAATGCTAAAAAAATGATTTTATAAAAATCTGAAAACTCACAACATATCAATTTAGAGGGAAAGCAAATCAGTTTCCATCTGCAGGATAACATGCATTCTGAGGATTGGGATACTGCCGTGCAACTTTGTTTAAAAGTTACAAGAAGATTGACATAGGGCATGTTCTAAAAATCAAGCAAATAAGGTTTGGAATGATTTCCGTGATGCTTGTAATATATTTTCAATAATTTCCGCGAAAAGCAACTACAACGGATGATTGGAAACAAAACTACCATCAGAAAGCTGCTCGAGGAATTAAAGCAAATAAACGATGAAGAAGGCAGTGTAGAAAAAATAGAGCAAATCAAGAGCTCCTGGGACAACATCGGCAAAGTTCAGAAATAAAATGAGCATCAATAATGAGTTTAATAAGTTCTGAAGAAAAGCTTAAGTTAAACAAAATCAATGTATTGACTTAAAAAGAAAATCTTACAGAGCTCAACACTGACAAAGCAAGAGAAAATCAAGGCCAAAATAGCGATTTAGAGGCGGAAGTGGTTAAGTTAGAAAACAATATCAATTTCTTTAATAACCCTTCGAAGAAAATCCTCTGCTAAAAAGATACTTATGACAAATAGATGAGAAAAAAAGCTCTGATGAAAATATAAACAGAGCCTTCATAAACTATCACTGGCGAATAATTTTTAAACATATTCTTAATATTCTTCCAATTTTGGGAGAATATTAAGTTTCTGAACAAACCTAAAAATGCAGATAAAGAAATCTGCATGAGGCGGTGCGTGAACTCGCCAAAAGCGTGGAAAAACCTACCTAACCTATGGTGGGCGCTGTCATCGTCCATAATGGGAAAAATAATGAGGCGAAAGGATACCTGCAAAAAGCAGGAATGCCTCGTGCGAAAGTAAACGCAATCGACTCTGTTCAAGACACTTTGCTGAAAGACTCCACCATTTATGGCTGGCTACGAACCGTGCGCTCATTTTGGGAAAACGCCGCCGCGCGCCCTAAAACTGAAAAGAAATTGGTTTTCAGAAAGTCGTGGCGAAGACTCTGGACTCTCACGAAAAGAGATAGATGGAAGGATCTTAGAAGGTTCAGGAATAGCGGTGGTTTCAGAGTTTAGAGGGATGAATGCGGGGAGCTTAACAAAAGATTTTTCACTTTTCATCAAAAGAAAGACACTTATATCTGTCCTAAAATGGGCTGAATCAGGGATGGTTTTTGGATAGAGACTTTAAACCCACAGCGGTCAGCAACTCATTAGCCAAACAATGGGTTCACCAGTTGAGAGCCGATGAGACACGCTATTTAGTTGGAAAAAATACAGCACTAATGACAATCCCAGCCTTACAAAGAGTTTTGGAAAAATCCTGTAAATTTTGATTGATTTAGAATTAGAAGTTCACCAAATTTCAATATTTACAATGATGACGCGCCTACTTTGGTTTTTAATTCAATCAAAACAGAAAAAAAACATATAATTCATCAAAATAGAAAAGAAATTTTTATAAAATCTTCTGGAAAAATTGTGGGAAGAGCAGATACAATCGGTAATTGTGGAAGGTGGAAGTTTTACTTTACAGCAGTTCATCGATGCTGGAATTTGGGATGAACTTTTGTCATTAAAGCCGATAATATAAATTTAAAAACGGAACCAAAGCGCCTATTTTTAGCCAAAACCAAATAAAATCAGTAAATTGCGAGACAATACGCTCTATCATTTTCAAAATCAGTAAATGAAATACGAATATCAAACCATAAGAAACCCATTGAAAATGTTTAGTTAAGGAAAAAGGAAGCAAATTCATCGGTTTACCCTATTCTTTCTGAAATGATTATAAGAAAAACTAAACAAAATCAAGGAGTTACACCCAAAGCTACCCACCACTGCTACGCTTTTCGGCTGGGGCGAATGGGAAAACTACCGTATCAATGATGAGAGAGCCTTCCGGGAGTGCAGGGCTATTTATAATCAACTGCTTGCACGATGTTACCAATGTTTTATTGATTATTGTAGGTATTTCGGGGAACAAAATTGGGCGTAGGAGGACTCGTAAAACCTACAAAAGCGCAAAAGCAACTCTGGAAGAAGCAAAAATCATCACAAAAGAATTAGAAACTGAAATAGAAATCAATTCAATTTTTCTCAACAGAATGTAATTTTCATTACTAAACAAGTTTGATGCACGAGTTGTAAATTTTGACACGCAAGAAATCTGCTCTATCAGGCATTTATCAAAACTTACAAAAGAAAACATCTCAGATATTTTATCCGAGATGTATCAAGTTACATTAAATTTTCTAAGTTATTCCTCTCTCTGCTGCCTCCTAAAAGCATAGAGCATAATATAAGCTGAGCAAAGAGCCTAGCGCTGCACTAATATGTTCTCGCTGCCCATTTTAGGCTGTCTTCTGCGCCTTCCATTTCTTGCGGGTTACAGTTCCTGTCTGTTTTAGCCATGCCAATGCACGATTGCTGGCATCATATTCCACTGGAAGAGTTACGAAAAGCAAACAGTGTAATCATCGCAAATAGCAAAACTCCTATCAACCAAACTGTTTGTCCCAAAGCCACTTATGAGCTGCCACCATGGCACCAGCCATCATCACAAACTGGACAAGTGCGAACTAATATTCACGATGGAACTAATCTGGAACGAAGCTGAAGCATGAATATCCCACAGCTGTGCTGTACGGCATGTCCGCATTCATGGGCTGCTACGGCCGCAGCGGCGCTGCATTTCTCGTTATAAACCACATCAGAGGTTTACTGTTTTATCCATTGAGTTAGTAGTCGGTCATGTGAGCTGATCTGCTACAGAAAATCACCTTCATCGTGGACACCATTGTCCGCCAGCATCAGCGATTTCTTTACCAGACATTCCGTTTTTGTAATCTTACATTTGAATAATGAGCAAATTTACGACTTTTAGTTTATTTTTGAACAAACATACTCGCCAAAAAGATTACACTAAAATTAAATAAATCATCTCTATACCATATTTTACTCAATTTATCTAATATAAAAACTATGCCAAAAGCACATCGGTCATAATTTTTGGTTCTTATTCGTTATAGAAAAATAAATAATCTTATTTTTGCAGAATATTTAAAAAGAGAATGTCACGTATAAAGTAAAAACAAGTGCTTAATTCATCTGATTTGGAGCTTTTTATAAAGGTTTCTAATGGAGACAGTATAAGGAAACTCCTACCAAAATGTACCGCCACTCGTCACGAAGAGTATTTGATGAAGAAGAAAATCCTGCCTATACGATGTTACAAGGAAGCGGCTCGAGTTTCTGCATACATAAAGGCAAAAATATCGTAGGAAGAGATAGCACGACAATGATAAACCACAAAGAGGAAAGAGAGCTCGGTATCCGAAAGGTAAGACTATTGGCACAGCTGGATTTTATGGAGCGACATGAGAAGCCCCTAAAAGCACTGATGAACACGCAATAGAATACGCTAAATCCAAGGAATTTCACAAAATAGAAAGGCCTGATGGGTTTTACAACGCGGACAAAAGCAGGGATGACACTAAAGGTTTTGCCAAGTGGCAACATGATTGATTTATAATTTGATTATTATCCTAAACATATCGAACAATCCTGTTTGAGTGAAAGAAAAGAATGGGTGGAATTTGAAATCTAATTTCCTGAGCACCCTGCCTGATAAGTGGAAAAATTCGGCAACCTTTTATCGCTGAAAAATACGAACTGGAACTCGTGGAAATTTTAAATCAGACAGTCTCCCATTAGTGAGCCGATGTTTTAAACTCCCTGAGATGACACGCCGCCAGCATCTTTCCCACTTATACACGATTACTCGGGAACAGATTAAAACATTATAAAGAAAAATATTTTAAATTCATAGATAAAGACTACATTGTCTGCATCAAAAGATAAATACGGCAGTTTGATTTCTTTTCGCCATCACTATGCCTTCTTATTCTAAGGCTTTTACAAAAGGCTAAAGGAAAGACTTTTTCCTTTTCGGCTGGTGGCATCTGTTGAACGCTGGAAAGAAAAATCGACAGAGCGAATTTTATCTGATTGGGATTCACCCGCAATACCAAAAACGAGGCATAACGGCGATTATTTTTAAAAGAAATTTATGAAACTTTTTAAAAGAAAGGCGTAAAGTTTTTGGAAACCAATCCAGAGTTAGAGGAAAATGCCAGCATTCAGGCTCTTTGGCAAGACTACAACCTATAAATCACAAAAAGAAGAAGAACTTATTCTTTGGAAATAAAATAAAAGCTAATATGAAACTAAATAACAAAAACTAGCAATAGATTTTGATGGAACCATCGTGGAAGATGCCTATCCAAGGATTGGGAAAGCTCAGCCCTTTGCATTTGAAACACTGAGACAACTTCAGGCGAACGGATACAGGCTCATTCTCTGACTTACCGAAGTGGAGAGGTTTTGGAGGAAGCTGTGGAATTCTGCACGGAATAGAGTTTTATTCTCATGAAATTCAAGCTACGAAGGGGAAATACGATGGAGTACACAATCAAGAAAAATAGATGCTGATGTTTTCATTGATGATAGAAATCTTGGCGGTTTCCCCAGGCTGGGGAGAGGTTTATGATCATCACTCAAAAATAGAATTTGGGGATTTCAAATGGCGAAGTTCGGAGCTTATTCAAAATTGAAAAAGAAAGAAAAAGGTTGGTTCTGGTAAAAAGAATTTAAAAATGATTCAGTTAAAAACAATAGAAGAACTCCGTTTGATGAGAAAGCGCTCAACTGGTTTCCAACTTTGGGTATGCTGGCAAAGCAAATCAAACCTGGATTACTTCTCTTTATTTAGATAAATTGGCGCATGATTTCATTATGGATCATGAGGAAAAACCTGCTTTTTAGGCATGTATGGTTTCCCAAATTCGCTTTGTATTTCTCCAAATTCAGAGGTGGTGCATGGTATTCCCAATGACAAACCAATAGAGGAAGGAACTGTTTTGTCTGTGGATTGCGGCGTTTATATGAATGGTTTTTATGGTGACCACGCCTCATTCTTTTTGAAGTAGGAGAGTTGCGAAAAAGAAACCAAAAACTCCTTAAAAATCACCAAAGAATCTTTATACAAAGGCATCGAACAATGTATCCGCGGGAAGCGTGTAGGAGATATTTCTAGTGCTATCCAGACCTGCTGCGAAAAAGAAGGCTATGGCGTTGTGCGTGAGTTAGTTGGGCATGGATTAGGAAGAGAAAATGCACGAAGACCCACAAGTGCCGAACTATGGTAGAAAAGGCTCTGGAAAGAGTCCTAAAGACGGCATAGTCCTAGCGATAGAACCGATGATAAACTTAGGAACAGAAAAAGTGAAATCCATGATGACGGCTGGACTGTAACGACTTTGGATAATAAACCTTCTGCCCACTTTGAGCATGATGGTGGCTATTATCAGTGGAAAAACCTGTTCTTCTATCTACTTTTACCGTATATTTATGAAGCTTTGGGAATTCAAAAGCAAAGAGGAAGGGCTCATTTTACAATGGATTTAATTAAATATAGCAGGAGCCGGAAGTTTTCCTTCGGCTTTTTCTTTTCAGAAGTATAATTTTCTCTGTTATGTCTTCATTCAGCCACTGTGTATAAGCTGGTCAAGATTAAGTCAGGGTACGACATCTCTTCATGGAGAAAACTCATAATTTACCAGTCAATACTTCATAAATATCTTTGTCAAAATCCAAAATATATACTTCCACCGAGAGTTTTTCTCCGCGACTGTCGGATTTTGTCCCAATGACTGAGCATTCCTTTATAAAATTGATTATCAGCCATACTTCCACTATATAAGCGCCTTTTGGGAGACGTTTCGATAGAATCTACTTGTCGGGTTATAGCTGCAGGGAAAAGCCTATTTTCGGCCAATTTTTACCATGAACAATCTCTCGCCAGACAGATTATAAGAGTATCCCAGCATCCTATTGGCATCCTTTATTCTGCTTTCCAAAAGTGCCATGCCTTTGAGCTCAGTAGAGCTAACATCTCGATTTTCAACGCTCACTTCTTCTTAACTGTTCCACTTCAAACCTAATTCATTTCCCATTTCTTTTGGGCAGCTCAAAATTTCGCTTTTCCCTTTCCCAAACTATCGGTCGTGCCCTATTACAATATATTGTACTCTGAGTCTTTTAACCAAAATCTCTTTCACCACAAAATCCTCTGCATCCATATTTCTAAAATCCTCACCTAGTCCTGCAAGCAGTTCCACACCTGCTTTTCCAGTTTCACTCTTCAAAAGTATTCAGCAACTGGTGGATTTCTAGTTCTGGATTTAAAATTTTCACTCGGATGCGACCAAAAGACAACAAAAGCCGTGTGAGTCCTTTGCCTTCTCCTTTCAAAAGAGACTGATAACGGACTGATGACCAAGATAGTGCCGCCGTCACGCATTCCTATGGAGCAACGGTAAAATCAGAGGCTTTGTGGAAAGCAAGATAAATCTCTTATAATCTTTCAGTGATAAAATTTGTCGCAAATATGAGTAAATCTTCTAACAATGTTATTTATATAAACTTTCACTATAGTTTGCAAACAAAGAGTGCAAAATGGCAAACCCATATTAAAGGAAAGAGTTTCCCCAGTCGTCGGGATCCAGTAATTGGTGTTGTATTTCAAGAGGTTGAAGAATTACCAAAAATCTATGACGCTGATGGTGGTTAAAAATAATGGAAAGAAACTTCGTTCTTGAGGTTTGAACAACATATTGGCGAGAGACTATCGGTAGGAATGTGTTATGGACGCTACAGATGAAACTCAGAGAGGTCAAGTAGTTAGCTACGGTAAAACAGATTACACAATGCCAGTAGGGAGATGAGTGTGTTAATGGTGGATATTCAATGTGGTGGGTGATACTGATTGATGAAGTATTACTGCTCTTTCTAAAGAGAATGGTTTACCAATTCTGACGAAGCTCCTAAATTCGAACAACTTTCTACTTCTGCAGAGGTTCTTTTCACAGGTATCAAAGGTTATTGACCTTATTGAGCCTTATGCTAAGGGAGGAAAAATCGGATTGTTCGAGAGGTGCCGGTGTAGGTAAAAACCGTATTGATTCCAAGAATTGATTAACAATATCGCTAAAGACATGGAGGTCTTTTCTGTGTTTGCAGGTTGTGAGGAGAAAAGAAACCAGAGAAGGAAACGACTTGATGAGAGAGATGTTGGAATCTGGTGTTAATAAATATGGTGAAGATTTCATGCACTCCTATGGAAAATGGAGGTTGGGATCTGAGCAAAGAGTTGATTTAGAACAAATGAAAGATTCTAAGCAGCATTCGTGTTTCCGGTCAGATGAACGAGCCGCCAGGAGCGAGAGCAAGAGTAGCACTTTCTGTGGACTTACTCCTAGCTGAATACTTCCGTGAGTGGAGGGTGAAACTGGGACAAGGTAGAGATGTGCTTTTCTTCGTGGATAACATCTTCCGTTTTACTCAGAGCCTTGAGGTTCTGAGAGGTGTCTGCGCTTCTTGGGCGTATGCCATCTGCAGTGAGGTGCCAGCCGACATTTGGCATCTGAGATGGAGTGCGATGCAGGAATTGCTTCTACTAAAATGGATCTATTACATCTGTACAGGCGGTATATGTACCTGCGGATGACTTGACAGACCCTGCTCCAGCGACTACCTTTGCTCACCTTGATGCTACTACGTACTTTCGAAAGATTGCATCGTTAGGTATTTACCACCGGTGGATCACTAGACTCTACTTCTAGAATCTTGGCTCCAGAAATCATCGGTGAAGAGCACTATAACTGTCCAAAGGTAAAAGAAATTCTAAAAAGATATAAAGCGCTTCAAAGACATTGCTATCTTGGGTATGAAGAACTTTCTGAAGAGATAAATTGGTAGTTTATCGTGCAAGAAAAGTTCAGAGATTCCTTTCTCAGCCGTTCCATGTAGAGCAGTTTACAGGTATTCCAGGTGCATTAGTGGATATTAAAGACACTATCAAAGGTTTAATATGATCATCGATGGTGAACTGGACCACTTACCTGAAGCTTGTTTCAGCCTTAAAGGAACTATCGAGGAGGCTATAGAAGCAGGAGAAAATGTTTACTGAAAACGCATAAATTATTCAACGATTTGGAATTTGAAATTTGAGGTTGATGAAAATTCAATTTCAAATTTCAAACTTCAAATTTCAAATCTGATATAAATATGAACATTAAAATATTAACACTAGAGCTTGTGGTATTCGAAGGAGAAGTGGAATCTATCCTACTTCCTGGAGAGTTGGGCGAATTTCATATTTTTGAATGACCACGCCCCAGTGGTATCTTCTCTAAGAACAGGCAAGTAAAACTGATTACTTCTAAAATAGAAAATCAGAACTACGCTAAGTTTTTCACAGCAGAACCACAGCGAAACAACTGCTACATTTTCCTATCAATGGAGGTGTGATAGAATTTAATAATAACTCTGGTATTATCCTTTGTGATTAAAATAAATAAAATGATAAACTTTTACAAATAATATATGGTGGCAAGTTGGCAGTCTCAGAAACGAGGGTGTTCAGCTCGACTTTTATATTTGTAAAGAAAAAGATTTTATTTTATCAGAGATGTATAAAAGCCGTTAGGAGAACTTCCTAACGGCTTTTTGTTTATAATCGAATAATAATTTTTAAATAATAAAAATACGACAACAGCAAACAACGCCCAAGGGCAAAAAGAAGTAATCATTGTAGAACCAATCGCAGAAATGCTTTCTTACAATGGTCACTATGGCGAGTATGGCGGAGCTTTCGTGCCTCCTGTTTTAGCGGGACAATTAGAAAACTGAGCAATTTCTTTGATGAGTACCAAAACTGATGATTTTAAAAATGAATTTATTCAAATTTTTAAAAAGATTTCGTGGGAAGACCGCACATCTCTTTATTTCGCGATCTCAGTGATTATGTGGGTTCTAAAAATTTACCTCAAAAAGAGAAGACCTGAACCACACAGGTTCTCATAAAATAAATAATGCCATTGGGCAGATTCTTTTAGCGAAGAAAATGGGCGCAAAAAGATGGATCGCAGAAACAGGAGGCTGGGCAGCATGTGTGGCTACAGCTACGGCTTGTGCTTTATTAAACATTCCTTGCAAAATCTTTCATGGGAGCAATAGACATTGAAAGACAACTCCTAAATGTAAAGAGAATGAGACTTTTTAGGAGCGGAAGTCGTTTCATGTGATTCGGGTACAAAAACCCTGAAAGATGCAGTGGATAGCGCTTTGGGATATTATATAGAAAATCCAGAGTCTTACTATCTGCTTGGTTCTCATGTAGGGCCGCACCCTTATCCTAAAAATCGTGGGATATTTTCAAAGTGTAATCGGAAATGAGGCAAGACAGCAGATTTTACAAAAGAAAATCGCCTTCCAGACAGCATTGTCGCTTGTGTAGGTGGTGGTTCTAATGCCATCGGGCTGTTTTCAGGGTTTTTAAATGATGAATCTGTAAAAATATACGGCGCCGAGGGCGGTGGAGAGGACAAAATTTCCCATACTGCGGCTACGCTTAACTATGGTAAAGCCGATGGTTTTCCAAAGGGAACTTTTTCTTACTGCTTGGCTGATGAAAACAATGAGCCTATCGCATCAGAGTCCATCGCGGCGGGGATTGGATTACCCAGGGATAAGCCCTCAGCACGCCTTCTGAAAAAGACACCAAAAGAGCTGAATATTTCTCCAGTAACGGACAAAGGAAGCCATAGAAGCTTTTCAGCTTTTGTCTCGCTTGGAAGGGATTATTCCTGCGATAGAATCTTCCCACGCGGTAGCTCTCGCTATGAAATTATTTAAAAATAAAAATCAACTGATGCTTGTAAATCTCTCTGGAAGAGGCGACAAGGATGTAGAAAGAGAACTGTAACCGATTGGACAAAAAGTAACTTAAATTAAGTTACTTTTTGTTATCATAGATAAAAAACTAAATTTGTCCAAAAATCTAAAAAAATATGATAAGAAAAATTTTTGTTGATAAGTCTCGGTTTTTCGGTGTTTGCATCAGCGCAGAAAATTGAAAAACGCAGAAAATCTGGCGCCTTTCTTTGATAAACTCAATAAAAACGAATCCGTTACAAATATCCTTTTCATCGGAGATTCTCACATTCAGTCAGGACATATTTCAGAATATTTAAGAAAAATTCCAAAATAAATACGGCAATGCAGGGCGGGGAACGGTTTTCCATATCCCTTTGGCAAAATCTCAAACGGAGCGATTGATTTCACGGCTTATTCCAATCAGGCTTGGCAGACTTTTCCGTCTGGTCTATGAGCAGGATGTTTATCCACAAATGGGAGCTTTGGGCTTCGTGATGGGAAACAGCGGAAATTCTTTCATTGAAATCAATTTTAGTGACCCAAAAGACAGCTTTGATGAAGTGAAAAATCTTTAACGACAATAAGCTTTGACAGGCGAAGATTTTACTATTTTTAAAACTTCTCAAAGTCTGAAAAAACTTTATAAAACCGAAGAAAACGATTTTGAATTATCAAGTTCAAAAACGGCGATACTTTTCCCTGAAATCGCGGCTAAAATTCAATGTAGTTACTACTCGATTGGTTCAGCTAAATGGCAACAATGTCCGAAATGCAAAAGCTGGACAAAGCATAAAAAAGTAGAAAATGTAGAAATCCTCTACGACAAGCAGTTTGAGGAAAACCTCACTCCCATGAGGCAAAGGACAATTCACAGAAAAACAGCACCAACTTTTAAGTTTAAAAAGTCCTACTCAGGAATTCATCATCAATATGAATGGAAAAAGGGAAACATTCTGCATGGTTTTCAGTTTCTGAAATCCACGGCTAAAAATAGCGTGGTTTTTCAACACGGTGGGGTGTAAATGGCGCTACTTATGCCGATTTCTTGAAAATATTCTCTGCAAAACTAAAACAATTAAAATCTCTGAAATATTGATGTCCCTGATTGTCGCGCTGGGAACCAACGAATCCCTGAGCAACATCACAAAGCAGGAGTTTCAAAAAGACAATGCTAGCTTATCAACACTTGGAGAGCAGAAAATCCCAACTTCCCTATCCTTCTGATTTCTCAACGGATAATAAAATAAAATCCGCAAAAGCGAAAAGAAATTTCTTCTTGGATAAAAGAAGTAGCTGCAGAAAACAAAACTTCATTCCTTGACCTGCATGACCAAAAATGGGCGGAACAGGATATTTCCAAAAGGCTCTACAGCGAAAAAGAAGCCAATGCTGACGGCGTTCATTTCCTGAAAACCTGGCTATGAAAAACAAGCCGAAAATAATCTGGAATGAGCTGATAAAATAAAGTTTATTTTTCTATCTTTGCTAGCGAACTAAAATTTTTAAAAATGGCAAAAATATCATTGGGAGGAAATCCTATCAATACACTAGCAGAGCTTCCAAAAGTAGGCGAGCGCAAAATTTCACCTCGTGGCTGCTGATTTATCTGAAAATCTTTATCAGTTTAGTGGTAAAAGTGGTTCTCAACATCTTCCCAAGTATCGATACAGGGAGTATGCGCAGCTTCAGCAAGAAAAATTCAACCAAGAGGCTTCATCTCTGAACAACACAGTGGTAATCAACATTTCAAAAGATTTCCCTTTGCTTAATAGATTCTGCGCTTCCGAAGGTTTTAGAAAATGTTATCAACCTATCTGATTTTAGAGAGTTTTTCGGATGATTATCAATTATTAATAACAGACGGGCCTCTAAAAGGACTATGCAGCCGAGCTGTAATCATCGTGGATGAAAACGGAAAATCATTTTACACAGAGCAAGTTCCAGAAATCAAACAAAAGACCAGATTTGCGAGTGCAATCGCAGTTCTGAAAGTAAAAATCAACTAAAAATCCTAATTCAAAATTTGAGTTAAGGTCTTTAAAATCAATGATTTGGAGCCAAGATCCATCTTCTGTTTTACCTGTACACTTCACTATAGTATATTTATCAAAGGGAAAAAGTCAAAAAGGTTTTCCGCTAGTTTGATATATATCCTGCCAATGTTTTTACCCTGTTGAGAGTTCCTGTTTTTAGCAAAAACCTGCCCAAAGGAATCTGAATTTCTAAACATTGATTTTTAGAGTACCTGTCTGTCCGCCAATAGGCAAAAGATTTGAAATAAGAATCAAAATGCTTTTCATCCATCAAAGGGGATAAAAACTTAACCTGAGAGATGGCGTCACTACATTTAGAACAGAAAGCCCGCTTCCATCAGCATAGATTAAACCCTTGGAAAATCAAACATTTTCTTGGAAAGATGTTTATTCATCATCAGTTCTTCCTGTTTCAGAGAAGTCTCCGTATTTATAGAAACCTGTAGTCTTCAGCAATGCTTCTGACATGTGGTTGTTACTTGTCTGGTTGATAAAATAGACCATATCTTCCAATTTTGGGAGATTGATATGCCATTATCTTTTTCTTTCTTCAGAAATTTTGCTCTGGTTCGAGACTGAGTTGATCACTTTCCCTTCTGTAATGATTCCATTTTTAGTAGGACCTGCTTTCAGCCATTAGCCAAAATATGCCGGGTTGCTGGCAATTTATGGATAAAAGCAATTCCCCAAAGTTCTCTGTATAAAACCATTTCTTGGGTAAATGGCGATAAGTATCTACAATTTTTGGTCTTCAGGATTTTTCTTCCCAAAAGTCTTTCTTGTCTTGGGTCTGTGTCATTGGTACTTCCACTGGAACAAAATATTCTTCGTCCCTTTTCCAAACGATATTATGCAGGAAGAACCACCGTTTTATTACTCTTAAAACTGCTGTTTTTAGAACGATATCTCCTTTTTACTCGTTTGATTCCCAAATCTTTTACAGACCTTACAAAATCACTTACCAAAAGCCCATATAGCTAGCTCCTGCCCTACCCGTTCCTAGTGAAGGTCTCCACTTCCTACTATGTATAGGTTTCCGTTTAGAGATTCCCTGCTCATCAATAGAACCAGAATGCTCTAACTGTGTAACCCATTGATAATCTTTTACAAACAAAGTCATCGCTGCCTCTGTGGTCCAATAATTTCGTAGTGGAAGCAGGAATCAATGATGCGTTTTCGTTATATGAATTGATGATTTTTCTTTTTTGGGGTCATAAACCACGAAATCCCACTGTGCATTTCGCATCACTGGGTCATTAAACATAGATGCTATATCTGCTGTTCAACTGTTCCTCTGGTGTCCAAAAGGTTGGTGGTGGAGTTTCTATCACAACCTCTCTCCTGATGTTGGTATTTGTGGCAAAAATGGATTATTCTGCGCGCAAACTCCAGTGGGAAGCAGCATCGTAGAAAACTGCCGTTATCTTTACAAACTTTTTCATTGCATTTATTTTTGATGTTTAATTGACCTTTGTCAATATTAAAAACAAGTAAAGTTAATAATTATTGTTCAAATTAAAGAATATTTCATTATAAATTTTTGTTAATTTTCCTTAAAAATCAACATAGGTTTTTAGCTTAATGCTTTTATGCAGCTATTTCATCGAGATTCTTTTTAATGATATAGCTACTAATTTTTGTAGTCATTATATGGAACGAGGCAATTTTAATAAAAATCTGAAACTGATACAGATTATTTATCTTGCCGATGGGCGCTATTTCTGGCCCTAAAACACATTCTCCTGGAAGATACTTTCGCAGAATATATCCGAGGGATTTAGCCGCTCTTTTCAGCTTGTCTTCCTGTCTGTGTTTTCAGCTCTATAAAAGATAAGTTTCACAAACGGCGGATAATGAAATTTCTTTCTTTCTCCCAATAAATATTCATATATTTTCTCAGGATTTACTTTTCTTTAATCAAGCTGAAAAATAGGCTTTTTGGGGTTCGTAAGTCTGTATCAGAACTTTTTCCATTCCCAGAGTCCGTCCTGCTCTTCCTGCTACTTGGGTAATCAGCTGGTAGGCTCTTTCCTCTATCCTAAAATCCTGAATATGAAGCAGTGGAGTCTGCCCTCGGAATGGCAATCAGCTCAATATTGGGAAAATCTAAACCTTTGGAAACCATCTGTGTACCACGATGATGATGTCCGTTTCGCCATTTTTCTATTTTTCGTAAAAGCTTTTTCGTAGGCAAATTTTCTTCCGCATGGAATCTACATCCATTCGGTCTATCCTGCTATTGGGAAAAAATCTTATTCAGCTCCTCCTCTACCTGCTCGATTCCTATCCCGCGAATACTGATATTTTCGAATGACATTTAGGGGCAAAATTTAGGCTTAGAAGCTCTTTGACCACAGTAGTGGCATTTTAGCTGGTCTTCGGTTTTTGTGATAAGTCATCACCCACATCACAGTTTCCGCAGTAGGTAACATGCCCATGGCTCTTGCATTCCGATACATTGGCATAGCCGCGCCTGTTATGCAGAACGATGGTTTGTTTCTGATTATCAAGCTGATGCCTGATTTCCCTTATCATTCTTTGAGAGAAATTTCCTACCACACTTTTCATGTCCATGGCTGATTTGAAATCTATCAATTCATAAACAGGAAAGCGCTGTGCCGCTGAATCTTTCTCGAGATAAATATGGCGCAGTTTGTCTTTCTGAGCGTTGTAATATGTTTCTAATGAAGGGTTGCAGAACCCAAAATCACATTCGCCTGATAAAATTTAGCCAAAACCAAAGCTGCATCTTTCGCATTGAAAAAGAAAAAGCATCCTTCTGTTTGTAGGCGTTATCGTGCTCCTCATCTACAATAATCAGACCTAAATTCTGAAAAGGAAGGGAAAAGCAATTTCTAGTTCCTATCAGGATTTTTGATTTCGTTGTTTTTATTTTTCGTCAAACTTCTACTTTCTCAAAAATCACTCAGTTTGCTGTTATAAAACCCTAAATTTTTCCATATTTTTCTCCAATCGCTGGGTAATCTGCTGATTAAGAGCAATTTCTGGAACGAGGAAAAGAACATTTTTCCCACTTCTGATGCAGTCTTCTATTTTTCCAAATAAACATGCGTTTTTCCCAGAAGAGTAACTACCGTGGAAAGCACATTTTTGCCCTCCGAAAAGGCTTGGTCTATCTGATTTTGGCTTCCTGCTGGTGTGGGTGAGTTTTCTATTTCTTCCAATTCTCCGCTGTATCGCTGGATTCTATCAACTTCTAAAAATATTCTTCTACGATATCCAAAAGAGGTTTTTAGATGAGATGAACCAAAAATTTCCTTTTTCAAAAATATCAGATTTTTAACTGGCTGGTTTTTCAACCTTTTTGTTCAGATAAAATTAAAAAGAAAAAGTTCCTTCTGCTTTTTAGCTCTATCCAATAGGAAAGCGTGTTTGCGAGATTTTTCTCCTGCAAAACCTCATCATTTATTTTTAGATAAGAAGCTTCTTTTATCTTGTATTTTTCAGTGATTTTTCATCTATGATAATGAGCCTCTGGTCTAGGGGGAATTGATGGTTTTGATGATTTTCTTTTTGGGAATAAAAGCTTCTATCTCCTGTAAATTCAGCACTTTTTAACCTCCAAGGCTTGGATAAGATAGATTTCATTCCTTCCAAATCTTCAAAATTCACCTGCTGGCTGGCATTGAGTTTTATATAAGTTTCACTCTCTAATTTCAGTGAAGATGGAAAAAGCGGAAACGATAGATTTTCGCTCGATGTTACAGAGATAATATTCGGACATCCAACTCCAAAAATCCAGCTGCTCCTGCGGAAACAATAGGAACATTGTCAAAACACTGATGATACCCTTTGTCTTAAAAGATTTCTGGAGCATTCTGATGAATTTCGGAAACGATTCCTGTATAAATCTTTTTACTGCTGAAAGGTACCAGCACCCTCTTGCCTACCTCCATAAAATCCACCAAATCATCCAGGGAACTTTGTAAGTGAAAGTCCCTGAAAGATTGAGCGGAAGTATGATTTGGGCGTAGTACAAATTTGATTTTATTTGCAAAATAATGAAATAAAAAGCAGTTAGAAAATATTTTTCCAACTGCTATAAAAATTCTTGATTATTTAATCTCTAAAATTTGTATCAAATCCTAAGTTCAAGTAAATATTATGCAACGCAAAACTGATAGATTTGAATTCAGTTTAAATATTCCGTGATTCCGTAGTTCAGCTCTGGGAATAGAATGGAAATGTTTGTTCAGATCGCCATTCTGCTCCCTAACTGCCCTCCCCACTGGAATAATCTCAAATCATCAGAGAAGTTATAGTTTGCTTTTGTGTCGTTTCAAAAGTAATTTTTGTTCCAACAGGCGTATTCTGGCGCAGGTGTCCATTAGAAACATAACCACTGAAATTCTTATCTACCAAAAAGGCTAGCATATAGACCTCCATAGAGTTTCCATCTTGGAGAAACCTTATAAACCACTGATACAGGCATCGTTACATCAAGTATTTTTGATGTCAGTTTCTACTGTTCCTGTGAAGTATCCTTTTATCTTTTTCATCACCCTGAGATTACCTCTGTAAAGTAGTTTTTTTCACAACCGCTTCTGTCTTCATCCCCTTTCCTTCGGTACGGATTCCCACTCAGATTCCCCATTTCTTGTTATCAGACACCCATTTAGTAGCATCTGCCTCTAATCCAAGAACCAAAAGTAGGATTATAACGATTGATTTTTCTAATCTCTCTCGGCATACCAAGCGGCGCACTTCCTCTATGCTGAAATTAGCCTTTAACTGATATTCCATGTCTCTTGTGAAGAGATTCCCATTCTCATTTTGCTGTGCTAAGCCAAAAGAACTCATACCAAAAAGTGGCTAAAACAGCTAAAAATATCTTTTTCATTAGATTATTTTTGTTTTAATTATTTTTATTCTAGTAATGATTCTTACCTCATCAATATCCAATGTACTTCCTACTGCACCATTGTATTTATCTCCTTCTATACTGAGATGTAAATACTATAGTATACATGTATTCTTTTGGCAGGGTCAAAGTTTTTCCATTCCTAGCTCAAAAGGAATTTCAAATTTTATCCACTCGCTTGCTTCTTTTCTGTCCCCATCTTTTTAGTTTAGCAATACTTACTATTCTAGCATCAACAAAAGTATGGTCACCTGTTATGTAATTATTTGTATTTGATTTTTCAAATAAAATAGCATAGGCATTCAAGTATCTTTTGTTAATGTGCTGCTTCTGTCCTTTTTAGTAAATGCTAGCCCTGCTTTATATTTAAAATATCCTGTGACTGCTTTAGGAGCTTTATTATAATTATATGGAATACCAAATCTCGTAGATTTTAAGGTATTGCAATGTCAAAGGCTGAAAGTTCCCAAGAAAAGATTTCCAGCCGCTATAGGCGCTCCAAAACATAGACCCAAGCCAACCTGTGCTTCTTGTCATCATTCTTACTCCTTTGCCACTATATCCATCAGCAACTTGTAAAAGTAGGATAAGTATCAGCTGTTCCACCTGAATTAGTTAAAACTAAAAACCATCATTACCACTACTCCAGTTATATAGTTTCTGCCCGTTAATAAGCTCATAGAATTTGTGATACTTATTAGTTGCATCTTCTTCCATATTTTTCAAAAGAATAACTAGTAATAAAGGCATTTATCATCCGTTATGAAAGAAACCGTATACTGTCTGCTCCACGCTCCATCTTGTGAAGTTACTGTATAAGTCTGTGGCTATGTAAAGTCTAGCTCTGTCCCACTTGCAGGAGAAATCATTGCTCCTTCTGAAAGATTGAATATCGGGCGAAATTATAACTTCAGAAAAATGTTTTTCATTCTGAAAGTAATGTTATTACCATCTACCACAGGTTCTGTCTGTAACAAACTTTCCGCATTAGCTATCGTTACACCTTCAATGTCTGCTTCCATATTGAGCGCTTCTTCGCGGATACAAGGTTGAATAACAACCCCTGGGATACCACCACAACAGGAATAAATCTACTTGTTTTTCATTTTATTTATAATTTTTATTAAACATATAAGAGTTTCGCAAGCCTAGAACAGCTTTTTGTTTTGCCCTTTGTTAAAGAAAATGAAGGTGCAAAAGTTAAAAATCATAAAAATCAAAGGAAATCATACAGCCCCCAGAAGGACTGATTTTTCTGTATTTATATTTTACATTATCCATAAAATAGAACTTAACATCTAATAAGAATTATGTTAATTTGTACGATATTCTTAATAAACATTATTTAAAATAAGAAAAAGCGCAGTACCAATGTTGTATTTTTCCTAAAAATATTGTTGAGATTAGATTATAATTGTAATTTCGCGACATAATTATTAAAAATAAAGTATTATGATGGAATTATTACAGCCCTATATAAGTATCACTCTAAAACTAGTTACGGGCATGATAGGAATTTTTGGCTTTTCTGCGAATCACAGGTAAAAGCACAGATGGCACAGATAACTCCCCTTGACACCGTAAGTGCCCTTTTGTTATTGGTGCATTAGTCGGTGGGTGTATTGTATAATCCAGATATGTCAATGTTGCATATTATATTTGCCTTGATTGTGTGGACTGGCTTCAATATGCTCGTTCGTTTTTGCGATGCGTTCTGCATATATGAGACATCTTATTAAGGGAAAGAGTGATTTCCTTGTTAAAAAGGGAATTATAAACTTTGGAAACTTCAAAAGAAATAGCCTAGAGATGGAACAATTTCGTATGTTGTTAAGACAAAAGGGTATTTTCTCAATGTTTTGATGTTGAAGATGTATTATTCGAAACGAATGGTGCAGTTACAGTTCTTCCTACAGGAAAAACAGCAGATTCTTTTTAATTGTAAACAATGGAGAATTTGTAGAGAGTGGTCTTGCAGAAGTGAGAAATCAAAGGAATGGGCTTTGTATCATATCAAACGAAATGGCTTTTAGCAGTCCATCGGAGCTTTTTCTGTATGGAATGGACACCGAATAAAGGGCATTTATTTTGTCTCTTTTTAAAAGGCAAGGTAAAGCGTGGGATAATAGAGTTGAGGGCTCACGAGATTGAACCTGATAATACTCTAGGTATAAGCCTTTTAAAAATAAATATAAGTCCGTGTTAAACGATTTTAACACGGACTTTTTCTCTTTACAATAGAAATTAATTACATATATCCCTTGTCAATTCAATATTTTTGCATAGCTTTTATTGTAAAATTATGTAGTGACTAATATAGATTATATTTGAATTTGTCTTAAAGGACTGATTTTTAGGCAAATAAAGTAACATTCACAAAAACAAAAATCTGA
>BNJS01003485.1_pt1 | contig 22654 bp, 18 predicted proteins | sample 8540461 | NCBI WGS metagenome assembly BNJS01 (sample SAMD00202454, study PRJDB9452) | human saliva metagenome | isolation source: human saliva | place: Japan | reverse complement strand
GGAGAACCTAATACCCCGAAAAATCATATAAAGGAGAAATACCTATGGCAAAATGGGATCGAAACATGCTGAAAGATTGGCAAGAAATGAAAGAAATATGAAAATAACGAAATTACTAAGGAAGCCTTACAGGATTGGAAGGCAAACTTACCCTGATAGCCTGAAAAAGATTATGTTCCTTTTGAGAAAGTAATCTCAAACGCTTTAATAACTCTATGTCAGTCGAAGTCCCACCGGAAATAAAATAGGCACAGAAAAAGCACATAACTGAAAGATTCTATGATCTTAAAGTCATGTGCTTTCACTATATAATTTTTGAATGAGCCAGACAAATTGGGATTTGTTAAGCTTTAGTTATTGGGATCCAAAGTTCCATTTTGTAGTCTTTTGACTGTCCATAGTACCTTCAAAAATAATATTCAAAGTCAGGTTTTCCTGAATGGACATAACCATGTTCTGGGAAGAACACTTCCATCACATATTTCAGCCATTATGAATACACTCGGGAACGCTTCCTCGTTAATTCCACAATTACATTCTTCTGCTTCTTCAACCTCCAAAACATCTAAGCCCATACTTTTTGCTTTATCGATATCATTAACGATATAACCCGCCATATAATTTATAGTATTGGACTCCTAATACATCGCAGATTATCAAGGTTTAATATATCAGTGACAAACTCCGACAGATTCACCTGTTCCCAATCTTGACATTTCTTCATGCTAACCTTTGAAAAAGAGTTTTTGCCATATACTTGACATAATGATGAAGTGATGCTTTGTTCATTTCACACCTGCAACTGTAAAGGCTCTTTCTTCTGAATTGTAATATTCATACTTCTTCCTCCTCTTACACTGAGTAGCTAACTGCACCCGTGAAACTAATTTGAACGGTTTTACCATTTCTTACCTCTGAAGGAGTGAATCCATGAAAGTTCTTAAAAGCTGTTCCAAATGAATCTGATGACTCATATCCGAATTTGAATGCAATATCAATAATCTTGTCATCTTTATCTATTAACATAATCGCTGCCTGTTAATCGTCTGCTTCTTAAATATTCTGAGAGCGTTGTTTCAGTTAGAATAGAAAAACAAGCGACTGAACATAGAATAAGAGTATCCAGATAACTGACTTACTTTCTTTTCGTCTATCTCATCATCAAGAACTGTTTCAAGATAATCAATCGTATTGTTAAACGACTTGATAATATTCATTTTGATTTTCTCCTTTCTTTTCGGTTTATTTTAGTATAGAGGAAGAGTTCTTTTTCTGCCATACAGCATTCGTAAAAATTTATAGGTTGTATAACATAAAGACTTGCAACTTGCTAAGCTCGACAACTTCGGATTTGATTATTTCTTTTTCTTCGGTTTTTGGTGCAGGTAACTCATCATACATTGAATTGAATAAGCCGGTTAAAAATTCTTTGTTGTCAACATCATCTCACCAATAACATTTCCTTTGCTCCATCATATGGTAACTCATACTTTTGCATTTGGCATATATGCTATTGAAGACTTAACAGGCTTCACTAAAAACCTATCATCATAAATTCCACCAATAATTCTCCCGCGATAATAAACAATATATTCACCCATCATTGCTTTATATGTTATTTCTTTCAACTCAGATAGTTGTTCTGAAATAAAATCCAAATATTCTTTACTTGAAGCCACACCTTGCACCTCCACAACTTCTAATTTACCCTATCTCTATTCTACACAAAAGCCTCCACAAAATGATGAAAGGCTTTTTATTGATGTAATTATTGACCTTTGGGCAACAAGCATTGCTCGTAAAACCTCGCTCAATTCAACAACTCCCTTTTTGAACCCACTTTTTCTTTCAGCTTTTTAGTATCAAAACAGTATCACCAAAGAGTTTTTGCACCGTCTTCATCTAGCAAACCTACTGTTTTTCAATGCTTTTTATAACAGTAACATATTTGTTTCTGTTATTCCCACCTCGATATGTCCATTGATGTTGTTTTTGTATAAATAGCATAAAATCAAGGTTTTATTATTGGATTTAGCCTTATTATCTAGTTTATTTCTGTTTATCTGATTTTTGCAGCATATTGCAAGCACGAAAGTTATTACAATATAGTTGATACGATTCATACTTTTATTAATATTTTATTATATTAATTTAGATTGTTATTATTCTTTGTTATTTTTACTACCAAAAGTTATTTTGGAAATCTTTTCTTAAACATATTAAAACCGAAAGGTATTATGCCTATAATAGTTACAAGGCTAACCACTGTAGTTATTATATCTTGTTTTACTACTACAAGCATATATTATAATTATTCCTAACATAAAAATACATAATATTTTTCGAAAGCGTACAATATGTACTTTTTCTAAATGCTTTTTCTCATTATTTTTTTCGTTCTTTATCTTTATACAGTTCTAATTCTGACTCAACTTCCTTTTTCTTGGTTTCTTTAATTTTATTATCTTCTTGAATTCTATTTAATTCTTTTTCATATTGTTCAATTTTTCCTTATTCTTTAGCTATTTCCTCCTCATATTTCATGATGCTTTCAGGAGAGAAAAATCCCATTATATCTTCAACATTTTTCGGCATCTAAATCTTCTGAGTAATGGTATTTATCGCAATAATTCTTGCTTTCAGTTGTTTCTTCTCCAATTTCTCCACTGCTATATTTTTGTTTGTCTCTGAATATAGTTTGCAAAACATTTTGAGCTATATTTGAAGAAAGCAAAGTCCGAGCCTTTAATACTGCATTTACATTTTTAGGAAATTCATTCTTCCAAATAACTTTCCAATTTGGTACCAAAAGTATATTAGTTATTTTATCAACAGAAAGAGCAAAGTCACATATATAATCCTTTTGTTTATCTTTTTCAAAATATCAACTTGTTCCTTTGATAATTTAAGAATATTAGATGAATTTGTAACTATTAAATATTCAGCTTCTAAATTATTTTCAAATACCTCTCCTTTCTAAAGCTTATTAATATTACTGATAAGTTTAAAATAATCTTCTTGCGTTTCATCACCAATCTCTTCTAAGTTATACTGGTATTTATCTTCGCTGTAATAGTTACTATTTTTCATCCTCTAATATGCCATATTTTGTCTTTAATTCCGTGAAAAATCTGCTATATCTATATCAGAAGGCATAGAACAACCATTTACTATATTCTTCATTGCAACTGTATCTATATCCAATTTTCTTTTTCCTTCAACAATCAGCTTAGCAGCGTATCAAAAATCCTTCAATCTCTTCTTTACGTCTGATCTAAGTTTAATTTTTATTTTTATATTAATATCACTTACTTGAGAATAGAAATCTTGAGCTAATTGCTATATATATCTCCATTTAATCCACATAGACTGAATAAAACCTCGGTGGCAAGATACAAAGTCAATCGTTTTCTTCATACTGCCAACATCATTAATATTATAATTAAGTCCAATATAAATAATACTTCCTTCACGAATAGCAGTTAACGTTTTTGGACTTCAAGATTGTTTTCATGCTTCAATACAAATTCACTTATTAAATCTGCATATTTTCCATCATTTATATTGTCATCAATTAAGAATGAAATGAATTCATTTGTTAACTGTTCATTATTAATTTTACTATTAGAATTTCTTCCTCTCATATATGATTTCAACAGTTCAAAAACATCTATAAACTTATCTTCTGAGTTGTTTTTATTTGTTGAAATCATCATCTATATATTTATTTTATCTGTTTTTATATATACCATTTTCCCCTAATGACAAACTTTATATTGACGTTCTTATTACTGCTTCAGGAATCTCAAAACCAAATAACTCCATAAGTGATATATATCCAACGAAGTAAATGTAGTAGTTTTTCTCATACTATAGCATATTGAATGAATTCTGCAAGTATCATATAAGAGCTCTTATATTCTTTTTGCGTCAACCATACTCTTAATTGTTGAAAAGGATGCTACTATTCTAGTATTGTTATCTAACATATTTTCTCCTATTTGTATCAAATTTACTATCATAAAAAATTAATGCTTTCATTTATCAACCTTTGCTACACATAGCTTGTCAGAACTACATATATGTAGCAATGATTTAATAATCGAAGTAATCCCACCCGCAGCACTTAATTAGTTAAGTGCTAAAATTTGTTAGACTAAGCACTAATATTTACAATATAAATTTCATTACTTCCATCTACAATCTATTGATATAATAGTTGCTAGGCATACCTATAATTTGTATATCAAACTTTAAACTTGATTCAACCTTAGTCGAAGCATTATGTATTCTGAAACTAAATTGCCAACCGCCATCAAGATATAATTCCAATGTGTTTTACTATTTGGTTTTATATTCTAAACTTACAATTCGTGTTGGAAGTGTCGATATTGGTAATTCAATGTTTCTCTTTTTCTTATTCCCCTGCTTATTTAAAAGTGCCTCTTAAATTATAACTTTGAATTTGAGTTGTTCGTTTGCTATCAATTCCAATAACTTTATAAAATCAAATTCTCCAAGTAAGTACTCCACCATAAGTTTTGATATATCTTTTCCAAACAAATGATTTTGTCTTTTCCAATTCACCTTTAAAAAGCATTTAACAATGGAATATATACATCATCTTCTTTATTAGGTAAATCGCTCCACTTAGCCCCCTTTTGTTTTTCTCACATCAAGATATTCAAATATAGGGCTTAATATCTTCCCAATATTGTTTGGAACAATCTATCCCATACCATTTTTCTACCAAAATCTAAAGTTCTTTGATCAGCCTACTGTGTTTAACAGCAAAATGATTATGCTTTAACACTTAAACCTAGTTTCCATTTAATCCCTCGTCTGATAATCAAGACATCTCTTACATCGCCTTCCTTACCTTTATCATCCGATTGAATTTTTTTAGTTTCAAGCTCATCATCCCCATCATCTAAAATCAAAGGTTCAAGGTCAAATATAGTGTTAACTCCTGCCAAGGCACTAATTTTATATATTGTTTTTTTCAGAGTCAGTTAAAGTATTCCACGCTCTTTTCTGCTGCAAAAATAACTACTATTTTCTTCTATCTTTTGCTGGTCTTATTTTTGATATTTCTTCAAATAATGTAATCAGGTAAGAGAACTCATATGCTCTTCCTTTGATTATTACTCTTTTATTACTCATGACTAACCTCCAATTAATTATCTGTACCAGTTTTTAATAGATTACTATTTTACACTTGAATTACCCAAAGTAGATGAAATTGCTTTAGCCATTTCAAATGCAAGATTTACTGGACACAGCATTACCAATCATTTTATAGGCACTCATTTAAATTAGTATAGTAAAATTTAAAATCATCTGGAAACCCTGCACTCTAGCACACTCTCTACCGTTAATCGTCTATATAAAGTGTTTCTTTTACCTGGTTCAAATATATTTTTATTTTTTCTATTTTAGGCATCACTGAGTGCCTGAGGATGTAGCTGACATTGCCTTCCTGAAGCTTGAACTGTAAATGCCTGTTCATCCCATTGTCTCAACTCTATTTCTACTCATAAAAAATAGGTGAATATGCACCAATGAAAATACTCATGATTTAAAAACTTTTGCAATTATCTCCATTAGTTTTATCTAATGCCGGTATTGCAGAATCTTTTCAAATCGAAAAATTGTATCCTTTAAAAGTCAATTTAGTTTTTCATAAGGTTTTGGTGGTTCAAATTTAACCTTCAAATCTTTCCTAAATCCCTACATAAAAACTCTTTTTTTCTATCTTGTGGAACACCAGTAATCACTTGCATTCAACAAATGAATGAATACATCATAACCTAGCTTCCTCAAATTGAGAAACTATATTCTCAACTGCATCATTATGTCGTTTAGCCATCATTCCTTTAACATTTTCAGCAAGAAAAACTTTAGGCTATTTATCTTTTAAAATACGTATATATTGATAAAACAATTGCCCTCTCGGGATCATTGATGCCTTTTCAAAGAACCTGCTTCACTCCATGATTGACATGTGGTCCTCCTATAATTCCATCACAGTCAGGAAACATATCTGAAGGAATGTTTCACAAAATATCTCCTTTATAAGTTTTATTTTATGATTTTTTCATATGTTTCCCAAATTGTTTTATCATATTCGTTTGCTACAACTATCATTAAACCCAGCTTTTTCAAACCCTAAATCTAATCCACCTGCTCCGAAAAACAAGCTAATTAAATTCATCTTGTATTCCTCCGAAGAATCATTAACGCATTCTACAATTTCTGAAATATCACATTCCAATACATCACATATTCTAAGTAATACATCAGTGGTTACATTTTCAACATTTTTTTATCTTGTAAAATGTACTTCTACTCACTTTAGCTTTTTATCCATAAGCTCTGTATTCTTCATTTCTATATCTATCAATCTTTTTAAATACTTTATAGCTAAGTTTCGACATGATTATCCTCCAGTCCTATCCATCTCAATATTTATCGTTTTTATTATACCATAAATCAAACTTATAATAGTATTATATTCTGTTTTCTCAAACATATGACATCAAAATCATAACCACCAGTTAAACTGGAGGTTTTGCACTAACCCTATAAGGGCATATTGCACTAACCTCTCAAGAGGTACCGAATAAGTCCGCCAATTGTATAATATTTTTCAGACTGCTGCTAAAGCAGCCTTTATTATGCTTCTTATTCTTGCTACCCGTAAACGGGTCTATATACTCTTTTCATTGTTAGTTGGTCATTCATTATATCTTCTTGTAGCTAATTTTATATATTTTTCTATCGCTTTCTTATTTCCTTCCTACTGTATCTACATAATATCCTCTACACCAGAAATGTCTATTTCCATATTTATACTTTAAATTTGCATGCCTATCAAATATCATTAAGCTACTTTTTCCTTTTAAATACCCCATAAATTGTGATACACTTATACTTGGAGGTATACTAACTAACATATGAATGTGGTCTGGACATGCTTGAGCTTCTATTATTTCTGCTCCTTTTTGTTCACATAACTTTCTTAATATTTTTCCTATATCACTTTTTATCTTTGCATATATTTCTTTCCTTCTAAATTTAGGTGCAAAGTACAATATGATACTGGCATCTCCACTTAGAATGTGATAAACTATTTATGTCTTTCATTAGACTTTCCTCCTTTTGCTTTTTATTATAGGTTGGCGGGACCTATATTTATTATAGCAAAAGGAGGTTACTTTTATCTAAAGAATTTTTATTCCCCAGTTGAACTGTGGGTTTATTTTCGCTAAAGTTACAAAAATAATAATCGGTGCAGTCCCAAGACCACACCGACCATACATTTATCTCTCCGTTTCTTTTTGGTTTTCTTTACTTTCTTTTCGGCTTTTTCTTATCTTCCGCCTGATATTCTTTTGATAGCACCAAGTATGGATTTTTACCGTTTTCTGACCTTTTTCAGAATTGAGCAAGGTATTTAACTTAGCTTTCATCAATATCTGACTCTAATTTGTCCTGATTGCTCCCAAGAATCTGCATAAAATAAGTCTTTTTCTCTTTCTTCTATCTCACTTTTCAATTTAGCAATCTTTGACTCTTATCCTGTCCTTTCATCTGTTCTTTTGCCTTTAAGAGCTTTGAGGATAATATTCTTACATTGCTGTGTTCCTTGCCGTTATCATCAATAGAAGTTCTGATTTTGTCCAAAGAGCTTAACAAAATCTCCCTGCTTTAAACTCCTTTGAATATCACTCTTTTCTCCATAAGCCAAGCAATTATGATATACCTATTTCCCTCATCGTCTTTGGATACTACGGAGAAGTTCGCCACCCTTAAAAGGCTTCTCCGTTCTTATTTTCTCTTTCTATTATCGGCTCGTGTCGTCAACACATATGGAGTTCTTTGAATTCCTGCATGAGCCACTGCTGACTTTGCTGCTCGGGATAACTCAATATCTGAGGCGTTTGCGTCCTCCTGTGGCTGATTTTGGTTTCTCCCTTATGCTTTTCCTGAACTGCATGCCACAAGACCTAATCCGCTTAATTTCTGTATTTCCTTAACATCATCAAATCTTGAAATATCTCCCATCTCTGCAAGAATACCGGAAAGTGTATTTTCTCCAATCCCTCGATATCTGCAGAACGTTACTTGTATGTGGTATCTCCTTACATTATGGCATTCCAAAGTTGCCATCCCCTAACAAGATTTGCTATCAGTTTGGATCCTTCCTGTCATCCTTCAGCTGGCTGTTATCTTCAACCTCCTTTGTCTGTTTCACCGCATAAGGGTTTTACCTGAACAACGCTGATTCCCATTCGCAATCATCCATGTAGCAAGGCAGAACCAGTAGTGACCGGTCGGCTCTAAGCCAGTACTATCTGACTATCACTGTTCTGCCGCTATCTTTACTGCCCATTCCTTTGCACTCGGAATCCCTCATGAGTCATTGTTGAAAGAGTATACGGACTTACTGAGTTCCCTGTCCTCTGGCATCAACTGCTCTCATAGTGCGTTTCGCTGCCTACATCATATCCCAAGATAAGCATGTCATCGCTGATAAAAAGAGTTTTTCATTTTTATCAAACTTACCATTGGTTTCCAACTCACGCCAGGTTGAAGCTGTAGATTTTTCCTTAATCACCTCCGCTTTCAAAAAGCTCCTGCTGTTCAAAAACTATTTGCTGTTACTACTTGATTTTTCTTCTTTGTGCCTTTTAATATTCATTTTAGATACCTCTTGTATTTTTAGATTTTACCAACTGGCAGGTCAGCAATAATCTAAATTTACTTGAGGTATTATTTTATGTCAATCTCTTTGACCTATTTAAAGTATACAGGAAGCTTTTTATTTCTCTGTTTTTGTTTTCTGAGAATAAAAGGAGGACTTCTACACTTTGACGTAAGTCTCTCGGCTTAAAACTAATGTTTTTATTATTTTTCTATTTTAACTGTTTTTAATAACAAGATATTGCTACATAAAAGTATTTCTAAATGTGGAAATGTGAAATAATTTGATTGATTGTACTATTGCATCTTATCATTTCCATTATTATCCCTCCTCCAATTTCATCTATAAAAATTCTAAATAATCCTGCTTTTTCAAAATAGCTTCTTCAATAATTTCTTGAAATTACTGCTCCACTCAATCCGCAAATAGCTATTACAATAAGCATTATTACTGTAGTCATGGGAGAAAACAATTTTAGTTAATGTACCTAAATATTCTCTCCCAAACATTTTTCTCATAAGCTTTTAAGTGTTTTGATCTGCATAGAAACGGTACATACATTTCCACCAAAAGCCGGCAGAACACAAATATCATATATCCAATTGTTAATCCTTTAGTAATTGCCAACCCTTTTGTTCTTGCAATCAACGCTATAGCTATAATCCTGACAAATATGCAACTAATGATATGGTGGTGAGGAAAAACCTATAATGCTCATGGCACACAAAATAATAAAATCATCCATGGATTTTTTGTTTTTACCGGTACTAAGAAATAGGCACATTGCTCACATTGACCATATCGGAACTGCTAATACATTGTGTATGGCGATATGAACAGAAAAGATAACAGCTCTATAGAAAACTGCAGAGCATAGCACCATTAGTGTGCTGCAACAATTAAATCTTTAATTTGAAATTTCTTTTTCTTCCATAATCATTCTCCTTGTTATTAAATATAGTTTTTCATAATGATGATAGCTAGATAAAATACCATCATCATTACTAGCAATAACATATCACATACGAAATTTGACTTCTGTATAACTAGTACAGAAACTCAAGTCCTCGTGTCTCAACAGATGCCGATCAACTCAGTTGCAGTACATAACATTCGCAGTAACATAGGAATCAACATCATTTCATAAACTTTAAAAAGGATGTTTTTAAAAATCAAGGAAAGAAATATCAATCCTCTGTCTTAATTCCTGCTTTATACAAGTAATATCCCGTTTTAGAGTAGGATCTTAATATAACAGCTAGTGGAATGTTTATATAATATGGGATTTTCATATTTTCGCAAAGGAAGCTAATACTTCAGATGTTTCACTTCAGTTTCCAATCATATTTACAGCTGCAGTGTCACATGTTATACACAGGGAGTAGTATTGTTGCTTTTTGAAATAAATAATGGACTTATTTCCGCTACCATAAACAACACTATATATAGCTAAAAGGTCTGAACTAAGTTTTTGTATATGCTGCTTATCATTCCATATATATGCAACATCGACAGTAGAACTTCATACTTTTTACCAGTCAAAGTAAATACTAAAACCCCATAATTAAAACTTGTAACAACTTAATTCTTGGGATCATATCTTATTCCATTTTTGTTTATAAGATTTGCTCATTCTTAATATCCCCTACTCTGCAGTAAAAATCTTTTTATTGTTTCCAAACTCATCACTTTTCTTTCATTGATCCTTTTTGCTAACAGTATTATTCTCTATAAAACTGCTTTTAGTTGCTACTCTACTTAAAAATTCTAAATCATGAGAAATAACAAAAATCAGTATTCCTTTTTACGAAGAGTATTAATTGGCTTCCGATCACGACTTTCATATTTTCATAATCAGAGTCCACTGGTTGGCTCATCAAAAATCAGAATTTTTTATTTGAGCCTTGCAGCTGCAATAGTAACTCGCTGCTTTTTGCCCTCCTGATAAACTTTGCGGATGTCTATTTCTGGATGATGAAATATTCAATACAGTTATCGCATTTTCTATTTTCTCATCATTTTGCTTAATAGTCTTAATGCTATTCATAGAACTGAGCATTAACTCAGAAAACAACAGAATCGGAGTACAATTGATAATCCGCATCTCGCATTACAAAAATATACACTTTTATATAAGTTCTTTTGCTTTGTAACATTTACCTTCAATAAAAATTGTCCACTTCTTGCTTTTAGTAATCCTGACATTATTTTACCTAATGTCGTTTTGCTGTCTTTCCATTGTGTCAACTATAGCTACTGTTTCACCAAAATTCCTTCTAAATTACAATTACTCAAAACAGAATGATTGACATCATGGAAAAAGATAAATTTTCCACTTCTAAAATCTGCATTTTTGCTTGTTAACAATAAGATTATCACTTTTAGTTCATATTTAATATTACTTAACTTAAATGTTCAAGTTTATGACGCTCTACTATCTAGATCATTCAAGTTATCAATATCATTTTCTTTAATTCTCTATCAATTTTTCCATCTTTCATTATCAAGCACTTTATCTCACCAAATTTTTAAGTAGAACAATCATGCTCCTGAAACAATCACTGTATGTCCTGTTTCTTCTGACTCCACTAATTTTCCTTTCAATTTAGACTGAAGGAATATCTAGAATTTGCAGATGGCTCGTCAAAACACAAATCTTGGGATTCAAAGTTTTTTGCAGCTTACAATCGCTATCTTCTGTTTTTCACCACTAGATAAGAAAAACATATCCCTATCCATAAGATTTTCAGCTTCAAAATCGTGAAATGCACAATTCACTCTATCTATCATTTCATCTCTATCTATTCCATAATTTTCAAGAGCCGTACCGCTTCTTTGGTACTATTAGTTGTAAAAATTGACTGTGGATTTTGAAATATAGAAGCAATATTTTTCCCCATTTCTCCGGGAGTGATAGTTTTATATCACTTCCCAACACTCTCAGCAGTTCCAGTTAAAAATCCCTTCAAAAGAAAGTGTGGAATTAAGCCGTTTATCATCATCTTGCTAACCGTTGTTTTTCCCTGAACCAGACTGACTCAGTGCTGCAAAATAAATTCTCCTCCTTTAACTTTGAAATTTATATTTCGAGACTCCCTTCTGTTTGTGTTCCATAACTGAGAAACTTACATTATCAAATCAATAACTACATCTCCCATTTCACATCACCTATATTTTCCAACCAATAGATTGTTTTCTAATTTCGATGAAAATGTTTATACTCCATCTTGACTAATTAGTTCCTATGATTTCCTTGTTGTACAATTTTCCCTTTATCAATGACAATAATTTCTGATCTGCTCCTCATCCGTAGATAATCTATGTGCAATGCTAATGAGAGTTCTATGGTTAACTCTTGATGCACTAATTAGACATATGCTCGTTTTCAGGATCTACACTTGAAGTTGCTTCATCAAGAATAATAGATTGGACGCATCTTTTCAGAGTTGCTCTTGCAATAGATATTCTTGCTTTTTCCCTGACAGCGCGTTGAACCCACCCTCCCAACAACAACAAGTATCGTACCCACACTTAAGACTTGTAATAAAAATCGTGACAACAAGCTTACACGCCTCAACCACCTCCTCATGTTGCAAAACTATGAATAAGTATCGTCCTATCATTAAAGAGCGTTCTTTCAGAGGAAATGTTTAGTCTGCTAGCTCATTTTAGTAAAACATTCTCGCGAAGTTTCTTTTAATGATATAGGACGATTTATTCACTCTGCAACAACCCTAAATCTTACTTGTGAAAATAGCGGACAAAGACTCCAATATGAAGTCCTATAAAATCACAAATAGAACAAGTAACATACCTATAATAAAGTGTAGGCAAGGTAACAAGGTTTACTAATCTTGAGACCATATCTATAGGCATTCCTAAAGATTCATATAGGTTATATAGTAATCTCTTTGCAACAAGCATAATAGATATGTGAAATATAGAAAACAAATCCAAAACCTATATAACCACTACAAAATACTTCGTGAGATTGGAATTTCCATTTTATCAAAAGTTATAAACTCTGCAAGAACTCCTCAAGTAGCATGCCAAGAGCAATGAAAATAAGGTAGCTCCAACAAAAGTTAGAATAGATAGTAAGTGCATTGATTAAAATGCTACTATTTCCTTTAACTTTCATCCTAAATAAATCCCACACAATACCAACTGGTATTAAAAGTTATATAGCTGCCGTGAAGGGATATACTCCAGGAATTAATGATACTAAAGAAATATTATCAAAATATACAACACTACTGTAAATATTACAGTTTTAATCATTGTTTTAACGATCTAATTTGTTTGTCATATTAATACTCCTTTCAAGTTTTTAATTTGAGATTGAAACCACACATATCACTGATATGTGGAGTGCATTATGTCATTTTAACAAAGACCCTCCTTGATTATAATATATAATCTTGGTACAAACTTCAAAGTAACTCATGTCATGACTTATCATGGTGGATTATTTTTCCTTTTTCCTGAAGTTTTTATTTCATCGAAATAACTAACATATTTTGTAATCAAGACCTGAACTTGGCTCGTCCAGAGAAAAACATCTTTATTATACAAGATTTACATCAAAATAGCGAGTCGCTGTTTCACCCCTGACACTTTTAAAGGGATCATTATCTGTTCTTCAGTCATATCTTGCAAATACTTATTGAGTTTATTTTCGTCATAGTTTTTATACCGAAAGTAAGTTCTTTTCTACACTTTCCATAAAAATTGATAACGTTCTTGCATAACTGATTGCACAAAGCTTTTCGTCTATCTCTTCTTTAGTTTTTCCATTGAATCAAAATTTCGCCAGAAATTTCTTTAATCAAACCAGATATTGTATTTAATAAAGGTAGACTTTTTCCCGAGAGCCATTTTCACCTATTATTTCCAGTACTTCTACCGCTTTCTATTTTCAAATTCATCTTACTAATAAGCGGTTTTTATATCCAACTGAGAGATTTTCAATTCTAGCAAATTTTCATTCTCTCTCGATGACGTGTTTAATAAGAGTGCTATCGTCATTTAAAGAGCGAAGACCATATTCTAACTTCCCTTCTATCATTCATGGAGTATAATTCGTATCCCTTAAAAATATATATTTCGCCATCTTTAATATAAAAGCTCTATCAACTAAATCTTTAAAGGTAATAGAGTCTATGCTCTGAAATAATGACTGTAGTTTTATTTGATTTGAATATTTTTAATAACTCTATCAAATCAAATACTAGATCTGTCTAGATTGGCACCTAGGCTCATCTAAGACTAAAATTTCTGGATTTAATGCACAGGCACTTTACGGGTGCAATCATCTGCATTTGCCACCCTGAAAGCTTATAAAACATCTTTATCTTTTAAGATGCAATGATGGGTCATGAAAAATATCAAATACACGACACTGAGTAGCTCGGGATTTTATTCCATGGTTTTCCAAATTAAAGCAAGTTCGTCAGTGGTATCCAGAGTAAAAATTGGTTTCTTGGGTTTGGAGGCAGTTCCTATCATGCTTGATAAATCAACCATACCTAAGATCCTTAGTTGGTTTTTCCCAAAACATTAACTTCGCCTTATAAAATCTCCGTCAAAAATTTAGGAACCAAACAATTTATAGTCCTAGCTAGACTGGTTTTTCCTGATCCACTTTTTCTCAAGGAGTAAAATTAATTCTCCTAATCATTTAAGCTAATGTTATTTAGAGCTTTCGGTCCATATAATACGACAAAAAGAAACATCTTTTAATTCAATCATTTAAAATACCTCGTATAAAAACAAAGTCATGCCAGTAAAAATATTGCAATATACTCATAAAATAAAGAGGTTCTGCAAACATATGTACGTGGATTATTAGATTCAATACTCTTAGTACTGCAACTTGAGATAACTCATCAGATACAAGTTCAGCTCTTCTCATTAATGGAACTACTGAAAAGTAACAGTAGTAAAAATATTCGCTAAGTTTAGACACTTTATAGGTTCTTAATTTGAAAGCTCTTGTATTATTTTTCATCTCTAACAAAAGCTTGGATCTAAAATAATTGAGAGCATTACTTACGATTTTTAGGCAACTTAAAGCTTGAAAGAGCATAAAGTAATTCTCCAAAATGGCTAGTTTTCGTCATTGCTGTAGCAAAAATATTAGGAAATAGCTGCAGACAATTAAGTAAAAACTATAGAGCCTACAATTAGATTATTCATTTGAGCTAAACAATATATTAGCAGAGATATAAGCGAATAAATTGCAAGACTCTTAAAACACAAACTTAAATTCTCTTTTGTAAAATATAAAAATAGCGATATATAAATTATTAGCTCTGTGTTTAAAGATGTTTGAAGAGTTATTAGCCGTTTCATTAAAATTAAAATTATGATTTTGTTTTCATTGAAAATTTAATCAGTCATCATATACCTAACACCCCTATCCAACCATATCTAAAAATCAAATAACAAATACAAATCATTATCTAAGTTCTTTTATGTCATCTTCAGTTCTCATTAGAGCAAAATCCCTGATACTGTGGCGAAATTAAGGACTTTAATTTTTAAAAGTTAAATGTTCATATTGGCTAATATTTTCTTTCAATCATAAGCTGAGTCATTTTGTTTCATTTTCAACGATTGTATTGAAAAATGTTTTATAAATTTTAGTTTTATCATTTAGTCAAAATTCTAAATATTTTTCCAAATTATCCATAAATATGTTTCAATAAATCATTGGTAATATAGGACAATTCTTCGCTAATGCAAATTCATCTTTCTACAAACTATCAATAAAATCCTTATTTTTATCATTTTGTTATTGATATAAAACCATCGCAAAGTGGGAGAAACAATACAGTCATACAAATCTTCTTTATTCTTAAAATGCTGATAAATAGCTCCTGTAGTTACTTTTGCTAATTTATGATTTCAACTACCTGTGCATTTTCAAATCCTGCTTAAAAATTCCTTTTAGCACATTCTAAAATTCTATGTTATATCAGAGCAATAAGTCATCTAATCACCTCTCATTTTCTGATAATTACATTATCTTTGATAGTTATATTATCATATTTTTAGCTTTTAGTCAATATACTTTTAGTCAATATATCACCGATCCTACAAATTACCATCTAAATCCTTTTAGCTTTATCCCTGTCCTTTTCAAACTCTTTTAGCTTTTCTGTCTCCTCTCCTGCCCTATATGTCTTTTCCTCGATAGTTCTTTTTGCTTTGCCGTTTGCTTTTACGCTTGAGGTAGTTTTGATGAAAACCCTGTCTTTTTCTTTCCCGTTCTTTTTCTCCTCCTCCTTAATTTCTGCCTTTTCTTCTTCAGATAATTCTTCTTTCGGCGGTTCATAGTTGCCGATAAGTTGAAAATAAATTCGACTTTCTGATTGGCGGTTGACTACCTTTTTCGATCTCGTTCGTAATTAAGATTTTTCTCAAAAACTCGTTATGATGGTCGGTGTCAGTTCGTCAAAGTTATCATAGCGTTCAATCAACCGGATAAACTTCTTTTGCTCTATCAGTTTCTTTTTCGTATCGCTTGATGGCTTTCGTCCCATCGATTTCTTTTGTGAGTTCTCTTTGGCAAGTTTACTTTTTATATTGCTTCACTGCAAAGTGTGTTTCAGGCTCTTTCTTTTCCAGTGCTTCAAATGGTCTGTCTCAAATAGTCTGTCTATCAGTTCATGTAGGTTTCATCATCTTCTCTAACCTCAGAAGCGTCTATCATATCGAGAGTGTTGCAAAAGTTCTTTTCTTCTCTTGGAGCTTCATAGAAGATGTAGGCCGATAAGTGCTGTATAGTCAGAGCTTTTCCGCTTTGACCAAAAATCTTCTGCCTGCTTTTTCTCCCTCTCCTTTAGTATTTGCTATAATTGTCTGCACCAATTTCAGAATGTCTTTCTCAGAACGGATATAGGCAAAGGGATTATATTTCATACTCTTTTTAAAGTTAATGGTATTTAAGATTTTTATCTCATATCCACTTTATCCTCAAGCATCTTACCACATCTCATGACTATCGTGCCTTTTGGGGAAAGATTTGTCAAGGACATAAACAAAATTTCTTTAACAAATTTATATCTTCTCTGTTTCTCGCTCGATTAACTTCAGTATTTTTATCTTTGTATGTTTTCTCCTGTTCTTGCTTGAAATGTAAGTTTAGTGTATTTTTGTCTTTCAATATCCAATTAACCCGTTTATTATGCGTGCTTTTATTTCTCTCTTTTCTTCTTCCACGTTTCCTCCTTTTCCACTTTTTAGGCAGCAGTAAACCTTTTTGGTTACATCGTTTCCTAAAATTGTTCTATTCAATTAAACAAACTGGAAGTTATTTTTGCAAGGTGATAAGTCCTGCACAGTCAGACATTTTTCAAATCGCATTTCTGGAAATTGACCTTTTAGCTCATCCCATACAAAAACTACATTTCATCACCGTCCCATTCATCTCCGCAATCACGCATTCTTGAAGTAATGAACGAGTTTCAAATGCTATATCTCGCTATATACATCCTCCCTCGTTCAACAGCATAAATAATGATGTAATAAAATCTACTTTTTGAAAGTCCGTAGATGATGGAGAATAGTAGCAAATGATCGCGTCATACTTTTTGTTTTCTGTATCGCTCACCAAAGCCATTGGAAAAATCACCTTCATACAAACTTTCTTTAGGCATTTTCTTTTGCAATTTCAATCATTCTATCAGAAAAATCTTGTCCGTAAATCGTACAGCCGTTTTTCGTATAATCTTGAAGTGCAATCTGCTGTTCCAAACCAATATCTAAGACGGTCTTCGCAGATGAACAAATAACACGATTATAGATTACATTAAGAGATGATTTGTAGCCTGCAAAGGGATACGAGCCATATTTGTCAGACAAACCTACACTCTTATCACCTAATCATCTGCCCATAAATCAAAACCTTTTTTATCTTGCATATTTCCATCGATAAATTCTAATTTGTTTCACTTGATATTCCTAATATTATACCATCACTTAGTTTTATAGGTATAACTCTGTTTCTCTTTAACTGTATTAGTTGCTTTTTCTTGTTTCTGTAATTGCTCTATGCAGGTCTTAACTTTTTCTGCCTGTTTTAATTCTTCTCGTATTTCTAATATTTTGATTGTAAAGTCTATTTTTCTCTTTTTCATGTGTAGTTTTCTAATTTCCATTTACTGATAGCTAAGGTTTTACTTTCTCCTAAATGTTCTTCAAATATGGCACTCTCAAACAAAATATTCTGACGTATGCTCGTTATAAAAATCTTCCTGTTTTGCTTTTCTTTAGTTTGGTATAGCTTTGTGGGTGTCTTTATGCTTCAAATATTTTTCTGCTTGGTCGATAAGCTGTACTGTATCATTGATTTTCTTCTCAGTATCTTTTATGGCTCTTGTGGTCTTGGAGTTCTTATCTCTTAATGCTGATATATATTTTCTTTTCAGTTCGGATATTGATTTAATATTTTCCTTTTAAAATTGATAGCCTTCAATATATTTTTCTAACCCATGTTACTGTTATCCGCATTTTTCTTTTTATGAGATGAGAGAGTATCATCTATTAAATCATTTTGTTTTGGTAGGTGGTGGATTAAAGATATATCCTCTTGGTTCTCTCGTTATACTATCTTTGTTCTTGTTTGTTGTTAAACTCCCTATCCATCTCATTAATACCTCCACTTCTACTAAAATCATTTTTAAAATGCCTTAACGCATCCATGATAGCTTCCTCTTTTTCCAGTGTGCATTGTGGAATAACCTGTTTCTCTTTTTGATTTATTATAATGTCCCTCAGTACAATTCCACATTTCTTTTTAACCTGTGCGATATAGAGTGTCGAAAACATTTTAAATCAAATTTTTCCAATATATGTTCCTTGATTTTGGCATAAGTCATTTTACTTTTAGCACCTGTTGAATCAAGTTCATCAGCTTAATTTTTAACATCTATATGTTTATCGACATCAAGTTTGACAATAATGCAAACTGTCTCCACATGTGATGTGTGCGGAAACATATCGAGCATAGTTGTATGCGTCGGTGCGATATCCGCGCCACCAGTGACTAATGGTGAGCCCGGCCTCTCGGGACAGAGCATATCACTTTTTGCTCACGCAGTATTTCATACACTTTTTGTTGCAGCTATTCTTTTTCGCTCACTGATAAAATCATCCGTAAATATTTTCTCGACATTGCCCAAAAATAAATTTCGCATTTGTATTTTTCGTTCAATCGTGCATTTGGCACGGCGTTTTGGTGCGTCTTTTACAATTTCAACCTGACAACTTTTACCCCATGCAGTGCTACAATTAACGAAATGCCCAACATGCAAAACAAATCAAATACAAGTCATCGCTCTCAGGTAGAAAGTTGAGTAAATGCTTCGTCAAAAAGTTTTTCAGCTTGTTTTGTGTTGACTTGAGAATTCGAGTGAAGATTGAAACTTCACATGTAAGTTTCGTATGCAAAATTTTTCGCCAAAACAGTAGTGCATATTCCCGCGAACATCTTGTGCATAAAACGAAACAATGTTTAAATTACTCATAACGCTTTCGATAATCTTTACTCAATTATGCAAAGTCGCTTCAGACACACATATTTTTTGCAGAAAATTTTGATACAAAAATTAACTGCAGAGCAGTCTTCAGTGTTATTGGTTCTCAAAATAATTTCATTCATCAGATCAAGTGCAGTATATCATTTAGATTTTGAAACGAAGCTTTTAAGTGTGTCAACTGCCTTTTGCATAATTTCAGGAAGCAAAAAGCAATGTTGAGCTGTAACAATTATATGCGAGTTGCGTGCAATCCAGTTGCAGTTTTTCCATTTTGACTGCACTTTAATTTGCACCGTGTTGCGATAAAAATTTACTTTGTCGCTTCAGATAACTTTGTCGATTTTAGATTATCTTTATGCAAAGCTCGTTTTTTATTTTTCGGTGGTAGTTTTTCTTTTGTGCGATTTGTCCGTCATAAGAACATTCAGCATAACGAGCACCCATGCATTTTGCTGCACTCACATTCGCTCGACACTTTATATGGCGATGACGCAACAGTGTTTACAATTTCGGCTTCATTGCAGTTTTTGTTTTGTGCGGTAACGTGTAGATGCACAATATCGCCTACTAGCTCCGCCTTTCGATAAAATATACTGTGCCGTTTCGTTTTGCGATGCTTCCGTCCGTCATCGGTGATATCTACAATTTTCGGCTTGTATTATTTCTTACGCAGCTTTCTACCAAAGTTTTTTGTTGACATTTATTTAGTGTGCGTAAATTAAAACAATCTCCCGAAATTGTTTCTGTGCTTTTCAGGAGATTGCCTTCAAATATAAGTTTAATAAAAAGTTTTATCGAAGTGTTGCTTTGTTTGCACTACCACAAACGTTTACAGGTTTTTGTGCATGTACAATTTTTAACTCATCGCGTGCTTACCCTAAAGATAGTTTTCTCGGATCAAATTCTTCTGGTTTTTCTGCGAGTACTTTTCGGATAATTGCTGTCATTGCAGAGTCGTCCGTCCGGAGTCAATGCTGATTTTTGCACACTGCACTTTTGCAGCCTTGCGTAGTTGGTCTTCGGGAATGCCGACAGAACCTCGGAATGTGTCCGCCAAAATTGCTCGATGATTTCTACGTACTCAACCTGGAACAGACGACGAGCCGTGCAGAACAATCGGAAAAGCGGGAATGCGTTTTTCGATTTCTTCGAGAATGTCAAACGCAAAGCGGATGGAATCAAACACCGTCGGCATTTTTGTGCATTGCTCTGAGTTTCGAACTTTTTGCGTCCGTGGCTTGTGCCAATGGAAATTGCAAGCAAGTCAACGTCAGTCTTTTTATCAAAGTCCTCGACATCCGCTGGATTTGTGTGAGTGGCTTTGTTCGGCACTAACGTCATCTTCAACACCAGCCAAAACCCCAAGCTCTGCGCTTCAACAGTTACATAGTCTTTTTGAGAATGAGCGAACTCGCAAAACTTTTTGTTAGTGCAACATTTTTCGTCAGCAGACAGTGCCGAACCGTCAATCATCATAGATGCAAAAACCGTTTTCGATACAGTCACTCCTGCAAAGCTCAAAACTGCCGCCGTGGTCGAGGTGCAACACAATCGGAATATCATAACCCAATTCTATGAGCATATTCAACTGCACCACGTGCCATGTTACGCAAAAAGGTTTGCAGTCTGCGGCTATTTTCGTGCACCAGACGAAACCTGCAAAATCACTGGCGACTTTGTTTCACGCACGCCTGAATAATCGCCTGCATTTGTTCCATATTATTGAAGTTATACGCCGGATCGCTGTAACCGCCTTTTACCGCTTTTTCAAAAGCTTCTTTGAGGTTACAAACCCAATTCCTTATAGCTTGTCAGAAAGAGCCTCCAAGTAAATGCAATATTAACTATCAATTAAACAAAAGAGAAAGGGAGCAATTTATATCAATTTATGGAAATCAACTTTTGCACTTGTGAAACGGTAAAAGCGTTTTGCTTTTATGCTTCGAGCCTAAACAGCCAAGGACGCACACCTCAAACACAAAACTTTTTGCGGTTCCTCGTCAATGAGCGGTGGCGAGGCACTAACCGCAAAAAGGCTTTTCCCCGCACGGAAAAGTTTTTGAGTGTTAGCGCTGGTTCAAAAGTGGCGTCTTTGCCAAGTTTTGAACTTCGAGTTAGTATTAAAACCGTGCATCCTGCACGGTTTTAATACAAACATCGTGAGCTTTTTTATACCGCGTCCGTCCGTGGACGCTGCTGACACTAACGCTGGTTCGATTGGCGACGTTTTTCAAAAACTATATTTTTGAAAAACTCGAAAAGTCAATTTACAATAATTCAGAATACAGATATTGTAAATTGACCGGCGTCCTCGGTAATGGGCAACGTCCGTGTTGCGTTCATGATTACGTCCCTTGCGAGTTTTCGCATGAACTGTCGATTTTTGGTGAAAAACTCGGTCATATGTTTTGTATCAACCCGTCCCTCAGTGGTGGCACGATGCGGTTCAAAAATTGGCGTCCGTGCCAATTTTTGAACTTCGAGTTTTTGCGGAGCAAAAACGTCGACACGGCTTTTTACCGCTGACTTCCTTGTCAGCAAGTGGCTACAGGATGGGCAAACGAAAGGTTGCCCGTGGATAGGCTCTTCCGTGCGACAGCTGCATTCTTGCGGTTGAGTTTTCGGATAAAGCTGTAAAATGCCCAGCTGGAACTCACATGAATGATACGGATACTGGAAAAGACAAAAATCACTGCTGAGACACGAGAGTTAGCTTTTCTGATTTTGACGCTTATCTCGCGTATTAGGGCTTTATCGCGAAAGTCGACAGTCCGCATTTATGGAACGAGTCCGCTTGCGGATGCATTTGCTATTGCGTTTTGATACCGAACCTTTTGCGACGTTTGTTTGCCGAGAATAGCATCACGGTAGCGTTTATTCCACGTTTGAAAAATATCTTTCGGAGCTTGACGGCTCATTCCGATAGCGAAAAAGTGGCAAAACACTCAGGAATTTCTTTTCGGCGATTTTTACGCTGATAACTTTTTAACAAGCATTGTTGTTGTGATTGGCATTGTCATCACGCCACTGATTTTAAAAAGTTTTTGCCGACAAAACCTCATGATTTTGCTCCCGTTGTGCTTACAGGTACATAATTGGATAAGAATTATCAAAGCGTTATGAGTAATTTAAACATTGTTTCATTTTTATGCACAAGATGTTCGCGAGATATGCAATTACTGTTTGGCGAAGAATTTTTTGCACGAAACTTTGCGGCGTGAGTTTCTCAACTTTCACCAATTCTTTTTCAAGTCAACACAAAACAAACTGAAAAACTTTTGACGGTGCTTACTCAGCTTTCACCCTGAGGCGATGACTTTGTGTTGATTTGTTTTGCGGCGTTGGAAGCATTCGTTAATTGTAGCACCGCATGTAAAAAGTTGTCGGCGTTGAAGTTATGCGA
>BNJS01003108.1_pt1 | contig 22750 bp, 18 predicted proteins | sample 8540461 | NCBI WGS metagenome assembly BNJS01 (sample SAMD00202454, study PRJDB9452) | human saliva metagenome | isolation source: human saliva | place: Japan | reverse complement strand
CCAGATAGTGATTTACGTCTTGTCGGGTCCCAGCACTACTTGTTAGTTTGCTTTTGCTACTGGCAATGGCGCGATCACGGTGCAGCCGCTAATAAAATGCAGCCGCGTCGTAAAGCGTCGAGCCTGAAACCAATGGTAGAATACAAGAGGCCTCGCAGTTTGCGGAAGAATTTGCTAAATTTATAAAACAAACTACGTCTATAACGGCAAACAGCGCTCATAATTTGCGTGTCGCAAGCAGACCGGGCGATGCGCAAGTCGCCGACACCAAATGCAATCGATCGACGATAAGGCATTTTACGTAGTTGGCAGTAGCGTCAAGGCGCGATGACATTAGAAATAGCAAATACGCCTTCAAACCGAGGCTGACGCGAGCACCTAGCAAAGCATGCGGCAGCGATATGCGCTGAACTTGCCAAAGGTGCTTGCGAGATCGCTGGACAAGACCTCTGCAGGCGATAATAAGACGATCAGCCAGCGCGAGGACGGCGTTTACGCATATGTGGTAAGGAATTTGACGAGGCAAAACTGCAGACAAAACTGATCCAAAAGCTTTTATAGCCATCTCTGAGCTAAAAGCTCATCTTAGTATGCGACGTAAAAGAGGCCAACAAAGCTCCCAGAGTACGACAAACACGGCGTCGGCATTTTATCTATGCGACGCTCCAGCAATGTGAAAGCAAAGAGAGGCAAAGAGCTACGCTAAAACTGAGGCAGGATAGAAAGAGCCAGAGGGCACAAGATGCAGTGCGCAAGGATCGTGAAAACTCCATGGGCGTGGCACTTATCAAGGCTGTGGCAAGGACGATCTACATTTGACGCGTAGATAGTATATACCCTTTTACTTTGCTGATGAGAGGCGGCGCAAAGAGGCTATGTGAGCGACGTAATACACGCTGACAAAGCTCGAGGCAAAAGATGCGCTCTTAGCGTTCATGGCTCAAATGTTTTGAACCGATGGGTGCGAGTGAATTTAGCATTTAAAGACGAAGCAGCGCCCAGTGAGCCATGAGACTCGCGCCGGCAAGCGCAGCAGTGGACGTGGATTGAGCATAAAGACTCGGAGAGTTCGCGCAGTAAAGCTGAAATTTCTCAGCATTTTTGCATGTGTGTGACCTCTCACACGTTTGCTGCGAGCGCAGCTACCCTTAGCTGACGACAGCGCTGCCAGACACGAGCTAAGAGAAATTTCAAAGAGAACAGAGCAAATGCCGGCTTTTAGCTTCAACCAAGGGCAAAAAGGCTTTTGTATGGCGATAGGGTACACTGTGGAGCAACCACGCCAGGCTGCTTTTTAAAGACAAGAAGGACCACCCCTTTAGCTTTTATTGGTCTATTTGCGTCGCCATTATCTTTGTGCTAAGCCTCGGTGCTTTTCTATCTCTCGGCTCGATCCACCATCGAGCTAGTGCTTAGCATCGCGCTCACATCGCTGTTAGCAGCAAAGCGTGCTGGCAAAAGAGACCTCGTGCACCCTAGTTAGATCTACCACAATCTCAAAGATCGACGGCGTGCTGACGTTAGGCGTGCTGATGGGGAGGTATACCGTGCAAAAGCGAGTTTCGTTTCTATCTATATGAAATAGATTGATAGCTTAAAAGAGTGATGAGATGATCGTCGGAGAGGGTGTGCAAGAACAGGACGAGCTTACTGATGAGGAGTCTAACTCCTAACAGAACAGAATAGGATACCGCAGACCCTAAAACCATGCCAAAACAAAGTGGTCTCTGTCACAGTCATCATATATATGCATCCAAATACCTGTATGAGCTAACCCGCCAACTTTAAAAGATGAAGAGTAGACAAAGCTCTATGTAGACGTGCCAAAACAACAGCGAGATGAGTATCAGTCAAGTGCTTTAAAGATAGAGTAATTTATATCCAAACCCATTTGCCTCAGCAGAGAAGATGAGGTGGCAACATTATTGATCACCTTAATACCACATAAGGGCGGTACTTTATGAGCATTTATGTTAGCGTTATGCTCATGATCGTGCTACTTTAAAAATCAAATCACCTATGCTTATGGTAGTAAAAAGCGTGAGATAGCCATTTCTCGGCGAAGCGGCATCGGCTTTTCTATGAAAAGTATATCATTACTTCCTAAAATCAGCAGACCTCATCGTTAGCGTTAGCGCCTTGCCGGCAAGTGATGCCAGGCTATCTCTTTGGTATTTGGTTTTGAAATGCCTAGCTCCTTTAAAGGGATATTTTTAGGCGATGAGCTTTTAACGGCTGTACAAATTTCACGCCTATTTTGGAGTTTGACAAGCTCTGGATCTTTGTCTATGGCGTCATACCATTTTTGCGACGCAGTGCTTTATCCCATCGTGGCGTGTGGCGGTGGTAAGACATAAACAGAGGCTAAAATGATAAACATTAGCAGGCAAGTTAGCCTAGTCTCATAACCACAGGCAAAACAAACGAGTTTTGCGCTCTAAAAATATAAATTTAGATGTTAATAACGGCGGAGTTGGTCTATACTAAAAGGCGTGCTAGCGGAAGTGGGTAAAAGCACCCTCACTCGCTCATAGCCCTACTTCAGAGCCTCAACTAGCGGAGAAATTTTGATGGACGGCACCACAGTACAGCCGCCTGGATGCCTTTTGGCTCTGAGCTAGACATAAAAAGGCTTGGACTTGTTTTTCGACTTTAACCGCATAGAGGGTTTATGTCTGCTAGACCTGTTAGCTCCGTTTTGCTCGACAAATTTGGCGCAAATGCAGAAGATATGATAAAAGGGCTCTTGATGCCAAAACGCCTCTCTCACAAAGAGATGAAACGTACCAGCACGCGGCGGCGAGCGCGTCAAAGATGTGCGGTGGCTAGGGCTTTATCTATGGATGACATCATCTTGGCTGATGGAGCCAACGGCACTTTAGATAGAGACACGCGCGTTTTTGGGTTTGTTAGAGTCATTTAAGCTGCGCGTAAAAGAGCGTTATAGCGCTACACGATAGCATGACGAGCTAAAGGCGACAGATAGGGTCACGTTAGCCTGCAAAACGGAGAGATAGTATGAGCGTATTTTCACTCGGGAACGCCGTCATACGCCATTTTGTTGCTGGAGTTTGCACTGTTAGTTTCCGGACGAGTATTTCGCTATTTTATGTCGCCAGGATCGTTAGAGTCAGGGACTATAACACGCCAACATCGCTTCCAGCACTCACTTGAAAAGCAAAAACTACCTTGTAAATACGATCTTGCTCTCGGGCGTCTGCACAAAGATCGTTTTGTGTCGAGGCTTTCTCGCACTTTTGTCGTAAATGAGCTTATCTGACATCGTGCCAGCTATGTGCTCCGCTGGCGGATCGGCCCACAATTTGGCGGCATCTTGATGCTCACCAAAATTTTGTGGCTCATCTTTTGGACGTATCCGCTGGTTATAAATAGGGCTCGACTTTGCAGGCGCCAATTTCCCATATCTAAAGAAAAATATGCCATTTGTCTGCCTATCGTGCATGATACTGCCTCGAGCTTTGGTATAGAAAATTTCTGTATAATATCTCATGCCAGCGCCAGTCTTTTTGGCTACGCCTGTCACTGCTCCAAAGTCTAAAGCCGCCACTAATATGTCACAACTTTTGGCTTAGTGAGCGTATTTTTGTGCTATTTTGCCACTTTTGCGCCAATCCTGAAAGCAGAGCATGGCAAGCTTTGTGGCAATGATACTTTGGTGCTGAAGCTATTACGCTATCACCCACTGCCTAGCTCACGTCTACGAGCAGCCAGTACCAAACTCACAAGCGTCCATACTCGCATGCCACAGCTGAGCGACTATTATGACGTGGCTACTCCTCATCTGGGGCAGTTTGTTCTGCTGCTGCGTCTTATGCCACATCTCTGTGGAGAGATCATCACAAAGACAAACACCTCCGCACAGGCCCACTCATCGGTCTGGCTGGCGTTTGCGTGTGCTGATCTGCTCGCTTTATTGCCGTGCCCGTCATCATTTTGGCAAGAGTGATTTTATTTCTGATAAAGCGTTTGTAATCCTTTGACGCGTTGGCTCGGTCTTAGCCGCGCTCGCCTATACGCCGACACAGAGCGACGATAAAATTTTAGTTTCGCTATAGCGACAAATCAGAGCTGATCGAGGCGCTCACGCCAACAAATAAATATATGGTGAAGGACAGCTCACTCACCGCCGATAACAACGACACAGCTCAAGCCGACTCATGCTAAACATGGCGACATCTACTTCTAACGACACTCGGGCAAATTCTCGTCATCTGGCAGATGGCAAAAAGAGCAAAGATAAGATTCAAGTTATGTCGTCTATGCGAGAGGCTGGCTAAACCGCTACATCCCGCAGCGCAAATGCTCAGCACTCGAGGGTCGATATCACGCCGATGCGGATGCGGCATAGCGGCGAGTTTCACACGTATGGCATATGCGACGAAACTACTTTAAAGAGAGTCTTTGCCTCTCACGCAGCAGCACGTGGCGAAACGTCATAAATCCATATATAAACATCCTACTTTCAGAAAAATAAGATACATAACTTTACGGTGAAGTTGTTGATCTGCTTTAGATGATTGATCGTCTGAATCATGAAGGCTCGAACACATCTCGCGATCTTTTTCATTCACGCGTCTGCGGCAACTACATTGTTAAGATAGTCGCACCCATCTTGGAAACCCAGAGCGCAAGCTTTTAGAGCGCTGTCTTTTGCCGAGTCATTGTCTCGCTGTGCCTCTCGCCCAGCGCAGATAAGACACCTGGCATGGCAAGCTTCGGGCGATGTCGTCGCAAGCCTGTATAGCTTCATGAGCCTTGTTATAGCTCTTGTTCTCACCCCTGATCTTTTAGTACATAAAACACCCACCGAAAGGCAACCACCAACAAATCCACCGTCGCATGATCGTGTATATAGCGCGAGAACACGCTTTGCGATAGTCTTGTTTTACACCTTGAGCATCCTCGTATAAAAATCCCAAGTTGGCGACAAGTCTTGATAACATTATCGTACGCAAGCTGCCATTGCTTGGCAGTTTTACTCAAACTGCCTTTGTTAGTAAGCTTCAAAAACCCAAGCTCAAAAAGATTCTTTAGAAAGGCTGGTAGTTAGTAGATATCACAGATAAAAGAATAGCCTTTTTCATTTTTCTTCATTTTTATAAATTCTTCTAATGCATTTCTTTGTTGAGGAGAAAGCTCATAATGTGTTTGGTACGTGTTAGTTCTGGCATTAACTTTTAGTCTCTTAGGTCTTCGTATTCACTATTTTCGAAGTAGCGCGCCATTTGCCAGGCTTTAGCATAATCACAGGCCAACACGCCCAAACTAACACGTTTTAGATCCATCACTTCAAGGTCAAAAGTAGCCAAAAGAAGCGGCGTAGCTCAGTATTTTGCCCCTCGTTGATGATGACTGCGAAGTTTTGTATACGCCGCTGAGCCAAAGACTTTATAGGCTAGAAATCGGCTTAAATCCTTACTGACGGAGAGCTGCTGACGTGAGCGCCTTTAGTGGCGGCTCCTAGCGAAAAGCTTTATTTGTCATCGCCCCTGAATACCACCTCTTTGTCACCCTCGCCTTTTACCTTAGATAGCATTCGCGCTCCAAGTCGCTATTCATTAGCGCTGTGGCGATCGCGCGCGTCAGTTAGCAAAAAGTAGCCCTCACTTGCATAGTCTAAGCCCGCGCCGCCAACAAATTTGCGCACTCATCTCAGTCGTGTCGGTGATCGTCTTCGTCCGCGGTCATCTTCTCTGCTAACCAGCTCACCCTTTTGTTTGTGATAAACGATAACGGTAACTCTTTTCGCGCTTTATCAAACGGCCACTGAGTATGCGACTCTATCGTTTTCATCCGACGCTTGTGGCAAGGTCGCCAACCGCGTCGTCCAAGCTATGCTAACCCTGCCAGCTTTTATCAGCTCACCCGTTTCACCACGGTGGCGTGAGTAGTTTGTAAAGCTAGGTGAGACACTTTGTTTAGTCTTGTCCATCTGATAGTCCCAATCGGTAAGCGTCGTGGATGTGTACGCCTACGTGAGCACGCCGTATTTTCTATGACGGCTAGGAAGCTGAATTTTTGTATTTTTCTTAATAAAGCTAACGCACTACGGCTAACATCTCGTTTCGTTATCTGTCTTTGATGCCGTGAGTGCGTACCCATCGCTGGCCTGGTTCAAGTCAAAGCCCCTCTGTAAGCGCACGCCTAAGATCGCCGTCACTTAGAGAAGCGTCCAGCACGCCATCTTTACCGACCACAAAACTGCGCGCCAAGCTTGCCGCGCGTCATCGACATCGATCGCAGCTTTAGGTTGCATTCCAAGCGAACCATCGGCACGCCGCCTCTCATCACATCTGACCTTCAAACAGCCTCTGCCAAGGCTGCCACCCGACGAAAAATCTGCAAAGTCCTCTCTTTAAAGCCGCGCTTTTGCATCAAACAAACAGCTAACGCATCGCCAAGAGCCATCGCGCGCGTGGCTGATGCCGTTGGAAAGCGTATTTAGTGGCACCGCCTCTTTCTCGACGAGTCATATCTATAAAAGCGTCGCCAATCTACCAAGCGAGCTTTGATCTTGCTCCTTGCCATGGCGACTATTTCTCACGCCAGAGCGCTTTACGATGGAGGCAGCACTTTGATAAGCTCATCGCCTCGCCACCAGCCAATGGCGACAAGAGACCGTCCTTTCTATCATCATGCCCAGATTCCGCTTTCGCATAGCCTCTGTTATGCAAGAAAAGCTATGCCAGTGCGCAGCTTTGCAGTAAGCGTAGCAGCGATCTTGCACCCACATACGACCTGCTCTTGCCTACGTCACAGACTGCTGCGACCCTGCCCTTTTTGTGTTACATCATCAATTTACAGCCTCTTCTATGGCTAATTTTCGTTTCGCATGCCTTAAAAGCCTCGTTTGCTTCTCTATCTCTAAGACTTCAGCTGCGATTTGGTTCATTGCTGCACACCTCTCACATTAGATAGATGATCGGCACGATAGTCGGGTACTTTTTGACCTTTCGAAGATGTGCTTTCTGGATCACTTGGCGCACCGTGACCAAGTAGCGTTCCATCCATTCAGAAGCCCTGACGTTGCTTAGATATTGCTCCCAACACGCCCTCCATCTCTTTCTCAAACTCAGCGCGTCTTGGGTTTATCAACCACAAGGCCGTAGCTGATGACGCGAGGCTTTGCTGATGATGCTTTGCGCTGTGACGTGCGTACCGGATGATCGTCGCACGAGCACCCGCTTTCAGCGAGATTTTGTCTCATCGATGACGACATCGTCTGCAATGTCGACGACACTGATTATCCATGAAAACTTTGCCAGTTTTTACGGTTTTTACACGTGCCAGGTATGCCAAACCTCCATTCCGATCGCCGTCACCATTAGATAGATATCGCTGTCCAGCACAGCCAGCAATAATGGCTGCCCTTTGTGTTTGCGGATGTGGTTGTACCTGCCAGCACCGGCAAGCAAGCAGTACTTTGGTTTTAAGGAGTGCGAAGCTACAGCTTTTGCTCTCTTCTTGTGCCGCGTGGCCGCTGACGTGGATCTCGCTAAAGTCTTGCAAGCTGGTCGCCTGCACCCGATTTTTAGTAAGACATGAAGCACCGTTGAGACGCTGTTTCTCATACCGCCTGGGATCGCTTTTGAGGCTCGATGATTATCTGATCGCCGCTTTTATCTTTTATATATTGTGCTCATCTGTCGCCATGCGTGCGGTAAAGCGCGCCTGCATAGTCTCGCCCTGAGAGCCAGTAGCACTGATAAGCACTGTCATCTTTTAACTTTACCAAACGTTTTGCGTCGATAGTACCTTTCGTCAAGCGTTTGATGTGGCTGCTAAGTCTCACCGCAGTGTATACCTGGCTCCATTGATCCAAGCCGATGACGACACAGACTTATAGGTTAGTATGCGAGGGCCCCACCGATCAGTTTGATGATCGCGGGTGGATATTTGACGAATGTACTCATTATGACGCGCTCCTCGCTTTTGAGAAATATCGGCGTCAAAGGTTCCTGGCATAACGCTGCTTTCACTCTTTGTAAAGCCCTTTATATTCGCTTGTGCTATCGCTATCAGACAGACACGCCCGCCATAATACGCCGTCTGCTGCTGTCTGTTGCAGTTCATCGGTGTGATCGATCTTAAAGTCACCTGTGATGCCGATCGTGCCAGCTCGTCGTGATAGCGTGCAGAAGCATCGATAATAGAGGGTTGCGTGGTATCCACTCGACCCTCAAAGTCACCTATGAGATATGGCTTTTTCGACTGATCTAAAAGCGAGCGCTCTTGTTTTAGCCCGTCACCTATTATTTATCATACCATGGTAGTGGTGTGGCGTAGATAGGGACCAAACCTTGTAAAAAATAAGGCACTGCGCCGATGTGATCCCCTCGTGTGCGTGGAGTGATGGATGACGCCTTTTATCTGTCTTTTATTCAGCACCAGTCGAAGTCTGGATAAGGATATCCACGCCGTGCATGCTCGCTTGGAAAGCCCATGCCGATATCAACGATGATGGCGCTGGGTTTTCGTTTCAAAGACGGTCATATTGCCGCCGATCTCGCCAAGACCGCTGAGCGGATATGTAATTTATGCTCGGCTTGAGTTTAGATATTTTAGTGGCTCAAGTCTTTAGCTCGTGAGTGGTTTTGTTCGCCCATCGCGCGTTTGCGATGTCTTGTCGCCACTGCTCGTTGCCATACTTAGCTTTGCGGGCAATTTCTTTCTTTGGTAGCCTTTTCTGGGGTCTTTTTGCTCTTTTGCTCTGTTTTTAACTTCAGCTTTTGGCTCTTGCTTCTACTTTTCTTTTTGCTGTTTTTGCCTTTTGGCTTATTGTTTTCGCCAGTTTTTGCTTTTGATTTTTGCTATAAGTGAGGATTTTGACTTTTTGCTCGGTGAAAAGGCTTCATTTTCAGCCTGTTCTGCTGCAAAGAAGTTATCTATTTACGCTTGTTGCTAGTGAGGTTTGCCCGGTAGTTTCACCCTCTTGTTTTGGCTTGTGGTCTAAATTGCGTCTTTTGTTGTTTTTGCTTTGTTAGTTACATAACTTTCTCGTTTTGTCGTTCATTACTTCTTTAATCTTCAAATACTTTTAGATAAGAATCGACATCTAGCTCAGTGGACGCGACTTTGAGCCGCTTCAGGTCTCTCGTAATTTTCTAACGCCTTTTTGGTCGTAATCAGGATACTCAAAAGCGTCTTTTCTTGGCGAAACAAACGCAGCCTTAAAATGCTTTAAAGCCTCGTATTGTTTTGCATCTTTGAAAATCCTGTCTAAGCAAAATCTGTTTTTGTAGTTTGATGACTGATGATGTGACCTTGGAGGGGTTGAAAAGTTTTGCATCCACGTCAAACAAAAGCTCACACCTGCCTTAGCTGAAGCGAGGATCGATAAAGCGCCAATCTTTTATCCTTGCTCTTGCACCACCCCAAGAGCAACCTTTTTGTATCATCACACAAGCCCAAGGCATTTTTCGTCATCTATCGCATTTAGTATCATCTTTGTAGCAACGTAATAGGGTAATCGGCGACCAAAAAGTAGTTCTCGCTACTAGTCCGCCTCTTCTTGCCACTGCTCTAGCATCTTTACAAAAAGTTTTAATTGTCCATTTTGGATCTCATTTGCAATTTGACCTTTAAAATTTGGAAACAGTCGCAATCCATCTCCAAAGAGGTCAGTCTTATAATTCCGAAAAGTCTAAATGTCAAATCACCTAGCCAGCTCAATCTCAACGACGTTTTCACGTCATTGCGCATCGCTTGGATGATCTTATTCAGTGTCGCTTTGTCTTCGTACTCGTCCAGTGCTTTTTGCCTTTATCATAGCCGGATATTAGCCAAAGATTACTTATACTATGATTACAAGTTTAGTTTAATCATATAAAAATGGACTATAATCACTAAATAACAACAAAATAAGGCGCAATTTGAGTAGGGCAAATACCTTTAAATACTTTTTATTATCACAATATTTAGAGCCAAAAACCTCAGACGAACCAAAAAGACAACATAGCAATTTATCAATGGACCTTGAGATCGCACTTATGAGAAATTTATGCAAAATTTTAAGAGCATTTGATAGGTCGCTTTAAAATGGTAGACTCTGATTTATGGCAGATTTTTGAGACTGACTTGCTCGCCCTGCGATATCAAAGCTAGCAAAGGTGAATGGAAAAGAGCAATTTAGATGAGTCATGCCTGAGCAAATGAGTTTTGAAAAAGGCATTTTGTTATGTTTTAAGCTCTCTGGCGATCTACTCTTTGCAAATGAGCAATTTGCTCTAAAAGATGCAATTTAGATGATGAGCTAAGCCCATTTTTCACGCCAAACTCATCAAAATGAGCTTTTCATCCTAACGGCCTCGGCGATGGTTCGCCTAAACCACTCTAAAAGATCAGCCAAAACGACTTTTTAACAAAGAGTGCGAGCACATCAGCGATGTAAATTTTCTATCCATAAAGAGAAAAATGAAGCTTAGTGAGTATGCAAAGCAGTCCATGAGGAGCTAAAAGAGCTCGCTAAAGACGCCATTTTTGTAAAGATGTGATCAGGTTTGAAGTAAGGATCGCTGATCCAACTGAGGAGAACGACGCCCTTTTAAATAGCTTTATAGATGATATAATCTGCTTTATCAACTCCATGAGTCAGGCAGGACGCACGAGCTAACGGATCAGTTTTTAGACGAGGGCAGTGAGAATAAATTTAGAGGACTGACGTTAGAGATGAGCCAAATCAAAGGGCGGTGAGGGACTTTTTAAGGCTGAGCGCTACCCAAGATCGGCCTTTGCGAGTGATTTTGCACTCAACCTTCTCACAGCAAATGGCGCCAAATAACATCATAGAGAATCGAAGCATAGTGCAACGGTGGATTTGAGTAGCGTAAATGGCGCCCAGGCACTGGGAAAACGACACTTTTGAAAAGGACGTGATGGTTGAAGTGGTGACGCTTAGGGCGATGAAGCTCGCGCAAATGAGCAGACATGATATATTTGAGCCAGTTTATGACAGCGATGAAAAAGGCGCTTTATTTTAGGTTAAATGACGATTTGCAAGGCTACGAGATGGTCGTTAGCTCTTGTAATAACGGCGCAGTTGAGATTTTTAAGCAAGGAGCTAAGCCAGTTAAAGAGCATAGGGGATTGCGCGGGCGAGATTGATTATTTTAACGATAGCCAAGGTACGCTTCCGGCTGATGAAAAGAGTGACATGGCGAGAAGTCCTTATCCTCAAAGCCAGCTTGGGAGCTATTTTGCGTGGCGCTTTGACTCAAAGCAAAAACAAGTCAAACTTGCTTTTTAATGCGATTAACGGCGTAAAGATCGAGCCAACTCTCACAGCCAGTTTGACGAGATCGCAAAAAGAGTATGGCGAGTTTTAGAGCAAGATGGCTTTTGATGGGCTGCGCGTACCGCGAGGCGAGGGCGTAGATGACTTTGACGTGGCAAAGGAGTAATGAACCTTGCGCTTCACGAGGGTGACTTTACTTTTTAGTGAGATAAGGATCAAAGAAGAGGAGCTACAAAAGCCTAAAAAGCGAGCTCAGCTGACGTCGATAGGAGGCTTGAGAGCTACTACCGGCTAAGCAGATAGAGGAGCTTTTTAGAGCCTTTTGGAGGATGAGTTTGAAACACTTTCTGACGAGCTTGGCGCTAGGCTGGAGGCAGAAGAGTTAACAAGGCTTGTTAGTCAAAAATGAGGCGTTGCAGGAGTATCTACTTTACCGCAAAAGCCAGCATTTTTTGCCTTTCAGCAAACTTTAAGACAGAGGCCTTTGAAAAGTGATAATGACGAGGCGCTAAAGGTCGGCGAGATAAACCGACAGATAAAGCCGAGCAAAAATTTAAAAGCTGGCAAGCAAAATGGCGAGAGCAAAGAGACGAGGCAAGCGCTAAATGAGCTAAAAAGCGAGATAGCAGAGCTTGAGAGCAGGGCAGAGCTTGGCACTAAGATAAATCCTTTTTACAAAAAGGTTGCAAAGCGACTTTGACTAGACGTCAAAAGATACTTTGGTAGGAGCGAGGAGCTAGGAAAGCTTTTTGAAACGGCACTTTTGAAACAGAGCAACGAAGAGATGCAAAAGAGCATGCCATTTATGATGGAGTTTGGCATAGACAGTACTCACAAGACAAAGCTTTTTAAGGCTAGGATAGAGCTTTTTAAAGAGGCACTCACGTACACAAGGCGCTGATATTTGCTTGCAAGGAGGCTGTCAGGACAATTTGATGTGCTCTTAGCGTTATCTTTAACGATGAGAAGATGGCAGACGGCTTTAGAAGCAAAGCATGACTGGAGATCATCAAGGGTTTATTTTGCTAACGCCTGCTGTTAACCTCGACTTTGCCTCGTTTAACAACACCTTTAAAGACCTTTTAAATGGCGATATAGGCATGCTTTTTGATAGACGAAGCAGGGCAGGCAATTTCTGACTAACGCGTTAGGCGCACTACTGCTCAAAGATGGCTGTCGGTCGGCGATCCGCTTCAGCTTGAGCCTGCTCGTAACGCCGCCAGTTAGTTTAAATAACGCGATCCTTAGCTACTGCGAGGCAAAAAGATGAGTTTTAACCTGCTAAAGTCATCAGTACAGCTTAAGAGCCGACAAAGCGCAAAAAGATCGGGCACATATATAAAAGCAGGTACGCGAGAGTCGGCATCGGCTGCGCCACTCATTGTGCATAGAAGGTGCGCTAACCCTATGTTTGAGATATCAAATGAGACTACATACGACGATATGATGATACTTTCGGGCGAGATGGGGCTAGTGATCGGGTAAAACACTAACGTGCAAACAAAGTGGATAGACGTTAGAAGTGAAGAGTGATAGGGCAACTGACAACAAAGCCGAGGGCGAGGTGGTTAAAGAGCTCTTGGCAGGCGAGCTAGCTAGCCAGAATTGTCACATCAGGATAATAACGCCATTTAAAGATGTTTGTAGTAATTTTGAAAAGGTGCTGGCACTATCCATACTATGCAGGGCAAAGAGGCTGATGTTATTGTTCTTGTGTTAGGTGGCGCAACAAAGGGCGCTAGAGCGTGGGCCGCTAGGTAAGCCAAACCTACTAAACGTAGCGCCAATAAGGGCAAAAGAGGTTATTTATATAGTTGGAAACTGAGAAAATGGCTAGTTTGCCATTTTGAGGTGGCAGACTAGAAAGATAGACAAAGGATAATGGAACTATTTTGCAAAACGCATAATCCCATGCTTAGATGTAAAAAGACGGCAGGGTCGTAAAAAGGTGTAATTTTGTTGGACTTGTCGATGCTGGAGACCCAGTCGATATAGCTAAAAGATACAACGACGAGGGCGCTGACGAGCTTTGCTTTTTGATGACATCAGCAGCCTCACCCTGGCCGTGATACGATAGTTGATGTCGTAAAAAGGTAGCGTGAGCTTTTTATACCGCTAACTGTTGGCGGTGGCATACGAACGATCGACGACATCTCTCGCCTTTAAAAATGCAGGTCGCGACAAGGTGAGTCTAAACTCATCGGCGATAAAGATCCAAATTTGACTCGACGAAGCGGCTAAGAAACTCTGGCTCGCAGGTGTCGTCGCGGCGATCGATGCCAAAAAGATCGAAAATGGCTATAGCGTTTTTATAAATGGTGGCAGGATCGATATCGAAAAAGATGCCTTTGCTTGGGCAAAAGAGGTCGAGTCGCGCGGAGCAGGGAAATTTTACCAACGTCTGCGGATAATGACGGCGTCAAACAGGGCTTTAGCCTGAGCCAATAGGATATTTAGCGCGCTTCTATACCGACTATCGCAAGCGGCGGTGCAGGAAAAATGGAGCATTTTTAAAGATGCTTTTTTGAGGCTGGGGCTGATGCGCCTTGCAGCTTCGATATACTTTACTGCAGATCGAGATAAAAGAGCTAAAAAGAGTATCTCAAGGCAAACGGCGTTGAGGTTAGGCTTTGATGTTAGTTATTCAGCTGGCAAAAATGAATTTTGACTTTGCTTTTGCCGATGGGTGTGAAGCCAGTTGATATGGCGATAATCGACTACCCTTACAAAAAAGATCATGTGTTGGTACGGATGAAAAGCATAATCGAAGAATATTGATCCACATTATCTTGCAAAGATCGAGGCTAACTCGGTAAACCCATCAAACCCAGAGTCGCAAAAACATAAGCCAAAATTTGCTCAAAAATCCTGAGTGTAATTTGATATCAGATGCCAGAAAAAGATAGCTCTGTTGGCTCGACAGGTCTTTATAAAGATGGTGAATTTGCAATCGGCGAAAGCCTCGATTGATCAAACTGCTGTACTTTTCAGCATAGAAAATGATCTATTCGCCTATCGAGTGTGAAATTTTTCTATCGCTCACGTGGAACTATCAAACAATTCCATCAAATCTTACAACAACAGACAGTACTCTGGCTCATAAAATGTTTGAGATGATATTTTTAGAAAAATATGGAGTCTGTTCTGAAAAGTGGCTCAAATTTTTAAAAATCCCAGCCTATGGAATTTTTCGTAGGACAATTTTGCGATGCAATGCGCATGCTGATTTTATAAAAATCACGCAGTGCCAAAGAGCTACCAACAAAATATGTAAAAGGAAAATATGTGAAAAATTTGTTGATCTTAGCATCGAAGAGTCAAAGAGCTGGTCTCCTCTTTAGAGCGACGAAAATCGAGGAGTGGGCAGATGCGACGAGTACTAGTCAAAATGCCAATCTGGCCAAAAAGATATGCGCCAGATTCAGCCGAGAAATGTATCTGATCCTACTCAAAATGCGTAATCGGAGCAAAGTGAGCGACGGCTCGACTCGCGCATCTTTTGAAACAAATGACGGGCTAAAGATAGAGAGCGTTTTGTCGCTGATGACAGGGAGATCAGCGACGAGGATAAGAGTTAGCTCGACACGCCTGCGTGAGCACTGTTTGTCCGTTAGTTCACAGGTTGGCTGTAAATGGCTCGCATTGCCTCAATGCAGCAAAGCGTGTCTGCAGAATGGACTGCTGGGCGATCGTGACTAATTTTTGTGGATGCGCAGGAAAATAACATACCATACGAAAGGCGCATAAACGTTGTCTATATGGGTATGGGCGCTCGATAATCTTGCTAACGTTAGTAAAAGCGACTGTACTTTAGCACTTAATGAGGGTCAGCTATATCACCACGCCGTCAAACCGTTCTGAACCAGCGGCCCTTGGGTAGTCAGATAAAAAGCTTGGCGAGACGACCTTGGGGTCCGCATGGCTATATCGTTACATGCTGTTACTAATGAGCTAGAAGTCGTCTGATGCCGATAAATAAGGCTTGCAATATCGAGGCTGTTATGGATGCTGTTAGGATTTCCCATCGATATGCGAAAGCGTGTGATGTTTGAATATCTGTTATCAAAAGATCTAAATGATAGTGTTATGATGGAAAAAGCTGGTTAAACTGTTGCATGGTATCAAGGCAAAGGTAATCGGATCTATTTTTCAACCCGCATGAAGGCAGCGACCTGGATGACCCTGAGCTTTCATAGTTGCTACTCAAAGAATACCTAAGAGATCACGCATCACTTGCACGATTAGACAGAGCAAAGGACTTGATATAAGTGCGGCTTGCGGACAGCTAAAACAGCGCAAATGAAAAATCCAAAATGAAAAACTAATGTTGAAGAGTAAGAGTACAGCTAAAGCAGAAGAAAAACCAACTAATGATAAAACTAACGTGAGTATGACAGCTCTTGATATCGCCGAGATAATTTTTATAGTGTTGGTTGCTGGTGTTGGACTCGGACTTATCATCAATAGTTTTTAAAAGATGAAAATAAAACTCAAAAATAATTTGAGTAATTTTGGGATGAAATGTGAGGGTGAAAGCAAACACAAAAGTTGATTGCTGTAGCTGAATTCACAATGGCGACACTAAAAATCTAATTCTATCTTTTAATAGAAATTTATTTTCAATTTAAAAGCAAAATTATGGTAATTTTATAGATTATTTTGCTAGAAAGATTTTTTATTTAAATATTTTGATTATTTGCTTCTTTTTGCACTCGATAAACTCACTGGCGTCAATTTCTACTTTTTATCTCGTAGTACTCATCACCGAAACGAAATTTATCATCCGAACATAGAAGAGCCTTTTGCTCCAGTTATTTTTATCCGCTCACGCTCGCTCATCTCTTTGTCTCGGGTACTCGATCGCGGACGTGACAAACCACAAAGTGGTTCATCAGCATCTGTGTTTCACAGAAACAAATGCAAACCGAATTTCGATGTTGTCTACCAGCGAGTGGGATGGCCCCGAACCAAAGTCGCATCGATATCGTCAAAAATATCTAATCGGCAAAGATTTAGTCACCGCACTTTTTCCATCTTCGCCAAATCTTGCATCTGCACTTTTCGACTATCATCGTAGTTTTCTTTGCCAGATCCATCTTAGCGTCGATCGTAATCTCGCTCGATCTTGCCTTGCACCATTGCGGATGTAGCTTTTAGAAACCTCTGTTTTCGTACTAGCTTTTATCGTAGATTTTATCTTTGCCAACGACTATCACGCCGCTTGTTTCAAAGTCCAGCCGGCGCGCTACGCTCGCATCTCGCCCAAAAGCGTGTAATTTCATCGTTTAGCGAGTAGTCGCAGTGTTCGCCGTTTGATGGCTCAGCACGCCACTTGGCTTGTCAAAGACGGCAAAGTTTCGCACCTCAAAGATCGGCTTGCTTCTCCTTGGCTCCGGGCCTCATAGTCGATCAAAAGACATCGCCGCACAAAATGGCATTTTTCTCGCTCACTGACACTGCCGCCACAGATCAGCCTCGCCTTTATCGATGAGGCGCTGGGTTTGGCTCATATTAAAGCCGTTTTGTAAAGTGTACCATAAGCTTTTTGATGATCTGCAGTGGCGATAAATTTATTTACGTAGGGCAAAAATGATCCTTTTTGAAAAATGAGCGAGCTATCTTAAGCCTCAAATTATAAGTGTATAACCGACATTTCAGCCCGGATTTTATATAATCAAAACTTACACTTTAGAGAAATTGCACGACGTGATTTCTGCCCAGAAAGCCACCGATACTTTCAGGACAAAAAGCAACCAAACATACAAGTTGTTCAACAATGGTCGAAAGATACTCAATACGCAAAAGAGATGCTGAAAAGTGGACTACAGGCAAAATATGACGCTTGGCTCGCTGTAGAAAGCGCCGTTAAAGCTGGAATGTCAGCTTTATAAGCGACGGCGCTAGTAATTTGCAAAAACGCTAATGGAAGTGGCTCGCATCGACGAGATAGAAAAGACGACAAAGCATCGACGTCATCGCATTTTTAACAAGCGTCAGCGAGAGCCCTGGCGAGGAGCAGGTTCGTCACCACGGCATGACCTCAAGCGACTGCATCGACACAGCCGTAGCACTTCAGATGAAAGAGAGCTTAGAGCCCATCATCAGCGACGTCGAGAGTTTATGCAGGCGGTCAAACAGAGCAAAATGAGCACAAGTATACGCTTATGGTCGGCAGGAGCCACGGCATCCACGGCGAGCCGATAACTTTTGGCCTTTGTGCCATCTGGCGCGACGAGATCGCATAGGGCGCTAAAGCTCATCAAAGACGCAAAGACACATCAGCTATGGCAAGCTCAGCAGCGGGAATGTACTGAACACGCTCCGCGGAATTTGAAGAGCTAACATGGAGGAGCTGGGCTTAAAGGCGTCCAGCGTCAAACTCGCGATCCAGCGCGACCGCTATGCCCATGTGGTGAGCGCTATCGCAGTTCTAGCCTCTACTTGTGAGAAGATCGCAGCGCTATTAGACACGCTCAAACGCGACCGAGGTTTGCGAGGCGGATATATTTTAGCCCAGGACAAAAGCGGCCTCGGCGCTATGCCATCACAAACGCAATCCAGTCCCGAGCGAAAACATCACCGCCTTTTGCAGAGCGTTACGCCTGCGTCACGCCACGCTTGAAAACGTCGCCCTTTTGGCACGAGCGTGACATCAGCCACAGTCGGCTGAGAGATTTATCCTGCCAGATATGTTTATCACGGCTGATTTTATGCCAGTTCGCACTGCAATTCTAACAGCAAATCGTCGTATACCCAGAAAATGATGACACTACCGTAACAGGCGGTTTGTATTTTCACAACGTGTTCTTTTTGCAGCCTACCACAGCGTGAATTTTCTAGAGAGGACGCCTACAAGATCGTCCCAGCGCAGCGCCATGAAGGTCTGGGCTGACCTGTAAGAGGGTAGCGATAGACGAGCAAGCAGTCACAGCCATGCAATTTGCTAAACGACGAGGACCAATCTCAAGAGCCTTATGTAAAGACGAGATCAAAGAGTGCTTTGACTACAACTACTACACTAAAAACGTAGATGAATATCGCCAGAGTCTTTGGCAACAGCGAAACGCAAGGCAATTTTAACCCTTGCAACTACCCTAATCACAAACAGCTTTTAGCATATCCATCAGCCCATCAAGAGTACTTGAAATCACTTTTCACAGCCATAAACCCACGCTAGCTTTTTAACTTTATTTTGTCAAACTGACCAGCAACGACGGCCGTTTAATCAATATCACACTATGCATTTTACACACTGTTTGTTTTTGCATACGAGAGCTTTGGCCAAAAGCACTTGATAAGCTCTATCTTTATCATTTTTATTTATTTGGCAAAGAGTTTTATATCTTTTGATAAAACCAAATTAAAATTTAAAACGGAGAGATATTTTGAGTTATAAAACGCAACGGCAGAACAGAAGAGCTTTGATATCAGCAGATCATACAAATGAAGCGGTTCTAGGCTTTAGTAACGTAAGCCTTTAGCGAGTTTGAGGTAGACGCGAAAAACCAGTTTAGAGATATGATAACGACTGAAGAACGCAGCAAACCTTATAAAAACAGCAGTTGATAAGATCGACATCGACCGCCCAAACTGGACATTTGTCGTGCGAGGCTATTTTGTTTGACCCATCACAAAGTGACCGGCTTTAACGGCTAGCAACCACCTAAAAGACTACCTCGCAAAGGTGAAAAGTAGCCGCATCATTCCTGGCCAAAGAGAAGTGCACACCTGAGGACCTAAACGCTGACCAAACCCTGAGCGCGACCTGCAGTTTGCGCATCTTGGTATCAAGACGCTTTATGACCGCTATCTCATCAGAAGACAAGAGTGGTATGCCCATCGAGTCGCCACAGCACATGTGCTCTATGGCGATCGCGATGTTTCTGCGCAAAACGAGCTAGACAGCTCAAGGCTGGGCTAAGAATTTAATACGACCTCATCTCTGATTTGAAGTGACGTTAGCTACGCCAACGCTCTCAAACGCAAGGACTACACGCCACCAGCTGCAGCCTGTTACGCAGGCAGACGCCTGATAATATCGAGGGCATTTTGATAGCACAAAGAGGCGCGCTTCTGTCAACGGTGGCGGTATCGGCTGGACTGGAGCAAGGTGCGAGATGGGCGGCGGTATCGACGGACACAAAACGCAGCCGGCGGTATCATACCATTTTTAAAAAGTGACAAACGACATCGCAGTAGCGGTCGATCAGCTAGGCACTAGAAAGCGCGCGATCGCCGTTTACGTCGAGCCTTTGGGCATATGGACGTGAGCGATTTTCTCGATCTCGCAAAAACTCCAGGCGAAGAGAGACGCTGCGCACACGAGCTTTTCCCCTGCGCTTTGGATAAACGACCCACGGCGAAGCGTGTCAAAGAAAATGGCCGCTGGAGCCTTTTTGACCCAGCCTGCAAGTGCGACCTTTTGCGACCTTTATGGCGAGAGTTTGAGAAGAGATACTTTGAGCAGAAAACGACGAAAATATCCAGAAAAACACCATCCTTGCAAAAAGAGCTTGAAGCAGTAATTTAACTAGCTATTTTGAAACTGGGCATGCCATTTTATGCTTTAAAGACAATCGCCAACAAAGCAAATCCAAACGACCACGAGGGCATCATCAGAAGTCACTATGCACCGAATTTTTCAAAACACAGCGCCAAACTACTATAAGATCAAGATCACTTGCTGAAGATGGTATGCGAGGAGCTGTTTGACGAAGAAGAAGACGTCACGTCGATAGTGGCATAACTAAAAAGCCAAAAAGCTTAGCGCGCTTGACAGCTCTAAAAGGCGCACCTCATCGTAGAAAAAGAGAGTTTAGAGGCAAAACGGCTGTTTAGAACCTCTGTAAGTATAATCTAAGCAAGATAAACAGCAAAGATGACATCGAGCGTGTCGTGCCGATAGCTATCAGGATGCTAGATAACGTTATAGACCTACCCCTACCCACACAAAAGGTAAAACACACAAACCCATCTATCTCGCTCGATCGGCCTTGGCGTCATGGGCGAGGCGCAAATGCTAGCTGGAGAAAAACGTAAATGGGCAAGTTATGAGCATTTGGCGCCGATTGATAGCATAATGGAAAACATAAGCTATAACGCCATCTACGCTAGCTCAATGTAGCTGTAGAAAAGGCATCTATCCGTAAATTTGAAGGCTCAAAATGGAGCAAAGGTACTGCGCGATAGATGCCCGCAAACGAGAAATGCAAAAAGCTCTTTTAAACGACAAAGGCGGCTATTTGACGAAAATGTTCGCGACTGGGACAAGCTTACAGAGAAGGTCAAGTGACGCAGGAGAAACGGCTACCTAATGGCGATCGCCCCAACTAGCTCGATCTCGATCCCTGTTGGCACTACTCAGACCATCGAGCCAGTCCAGTAAACGCAGTGGTTTGAGCACGTACCCAGTGTATGATCTCAAACACAAAGTCGCCAATGGCTCAGATACTTGGCAGTTTTCACATGCCAGCTTAGGAGCTTGATCAGAGATCCCTTAAAAGCAGGTGCCATCCGCCAAAAATGGATCGATCAAGGTCAAAGCCTAAATATCTGCTGAGCTTAGACAAGGCAAGCGGCGGGTATCTAAGCGAGATTTTACACGCTGCATGGGAGCTTGACCAAAATCAACTTATTATCTACGCTCTGAGTCACCAGACAGCGAAAAAGCTAAAACGACGTGGCCGACCGTCTCGATCGAGTGCGAGATGTCAGTAAATGATTACTCCATAACAAATGAAGATGTACATAAGTTTTTAAAAACTCTGAAAGACGAAAAGTATACCATTAATTATTACTCCTCCATACAATATTGGAAAAGAGTATGAAAACGAAAGTATGTATTCAAGAATATCTAAAGACCCAAAAAGAAATTATTTCGAACTTGATAGGGTATTGAGCAATGATGGTGTATTGCTTGGGAAGGAAATGTATATACAAACAAAGGAAATATTTCTCTTTGATTTTTATTACTATGAATTTCTAAAGAATTAGGACTTAAACTCGTAATAGGATATTATGTGCGTTTTGACACGGACTTCACGCAAGTGCAAAGATTTAGCGGTAGATATGAAACCATACTTTGGTTTTCAAAGAGTGATAAACATACGTTTAATTTAGATAACGCATGAGTAGCAGTGATATGCCCAGGCAAAAGGCATTTTAAGGGTGACAAAAAGGTCAAATATCTGGTAACCCCAAAGGCAAAAATCCTTCAGATATATGGGATATTGTTACATGATTGGGATAAAGAACGGGATATAGTAAATGTTAAAAAGCAATCATGTAGAAAAACACTCATCCTCGCCAATTCCAGTGGAACTTGTAGATAGACTAGTTTTGGCTTTAGCAACGAAGGGGATATTGTCCCTCGATCCATTTGGTGGAGCTGGCTCTACTTTAATTAGTGCGGTTAAAAACAATCGAATAGGATTAGTGTAGATAAAGAAAAAGAATATTGCAAAATAGCAGAGCAAAGACTAGAAAAGTTGAAAATGGAAAATTTTAAAATTACGTGAAGCATGGAAACAAATTTATGTCCCAAAGAAGGATAGTGTTGCCAAGATACCACAAGAATGGAAAGCGGCAAGGAGGCTATCAATGAAAATAAATACACATTCATTTAAATGGATTAGAATTTTTACAAGTACATCACCAAAGATAGATGGAAAGAAATTCAACAAGTTAGTACAATTTAAATGCAAACAACTATAAAACAAAAATTTTCAAAAAGAAAAAGGCAGAAATAATACTCTACTTTTATAATCCATCCGAAATTAATAATGCTTTTTAAAATAAATCTAATAATCTTGATGGAAAGAAAGCAGACAAACATACTATTTAACTTGGATCATGATTTAGCACATGAAACAATGTCACCCGCCAGAACAGCAAAAATCTATAATTGAAGCAAGGAATAAAACAGCCTATAGGTCGTATAATCAGACGGATTTTTAAAGGATAGAATTACAAAGTTCAGTTTGGTAAATATGCCTTTGTAGCCTATGATTTATTTAGAAACATATGGCTTTTACATAGCAAATCAAATTGATGTAGGTATAGAGATAATCCCAACAAAAGCAAAGTAATATGAAAACGTCAAGCGGCATAGCTTTTATTTACTGAGGGTGAGGTTTATAATGTTTATAGGCAAGGTAGAAACACGCCAGAGTTCCACTTATTTTGATTGCATCAGAGCCTTAGAATCAATAGTAAATTATCATTACTGTAGTTATTAGAATAATAGTTTAAATTAAATAGCTTAATTAAATACACATGGCAAGTAACAGTACTATTATAATAACCATCAAATATATATAATTAATGATTAAGAAAAACTTCTAGTAAATTTTATATTTTTGATAAATACCACAAACAAAGAGAAAATAGTTATCCCATTGTTTAAGCTCGTCCCATACTTAAACCCATATCAAAAATAATCAGAAAAGAGCAAGTGATGCGAATGAAACGAGATGTACAGCAAGACCTAGGTATACA
>BNJS01002787.1_pt1 | contig 22849 bp, 32 predicted proteins | sample 8540461 | NCBI WGS metagenome assembly BNJS01 (sample SAMD00202454, study PRJDB9452) | human saliva metagenome | isolation source: human saliva | place: Japan | reverse complement strand
CTGTTAAAGACGTTGACTTGAAAGGGAAAAAAGTTCTCGTTCGTGTTGACTTCAACGTACCTGTAAAAGATGGCGTGATTACCAACGACAACCGTATCACTGCAGCTCTTCCAACTATCAAGTACATCCTTGAACAAGGTGGACGTGCTATCCTCTTCTCTCACCTTGGTCGTGTAAAAGAAGAAGCAGACAAAGCTGGTAAATCACTTGCTCCTGTAGCTGCTGACTTGGCAGCTAAAGTTGGGACAAGACGTTACTTTCTCCCAGGTGTCACTCGTGGTGCTGAATTGGAAGCAGCAATCAACGCTCTTGAAGATGGACAAGTTCTCTTGGTTGAAAACACTCGTTACGAAGATGTTGACGGCAAAAAAGAATCTAAAAACGATCCTGAACTTGGTAAATACTGGGCATCACTTGGAGATGGTATCTTCGTAAACGATGCATTCGGTACAGCTCACCGTGCACACGCATCTAACGTTGGTATCTCAGCAAACGTTGAAAAAGCAGTTGCTGGTTTCCTTCTTGAAAAACGAAATTGCCTCACATCCAAGAAGCAGTTGAAAGCTCCAGAACGTCCATTCGTGGCTATCCTTGGTGGTTCAAAAGTTTCAGACAAGATCGGTGTTATCGAAAACTTGCTTGAAAAAGCTGATAAAGTCCTTATCGGTGGTGGTATGACTTACACATTCTACAAAGCACAAGGTATCGAAATCGGTAACTCACTTGTAGAAGAAGACAAATTGGATGTTGCGAAAGCTCTTCTTGAAAAAGCAAACGGTAAATTGATCTTGCCAGTTGACTCAAAAGAAGCTAACGCATTTGCTGGTTACACTGAAGTGCGTGACACTGAAGGTGAAGCAGTTTCTGAAGGCTTCCTTGGTCTTGACATCGGTCCAAAATCTATCGCTAAATTTGACGAAGCTTTGACTGGTGCCAAAACAGTTGTATGGAACGGACCTATGGGTGTATTTGAAAACCCAGACTTCCAAGCTGGTACAATCGGTGTGATGGACGCTATCGTGAAACAACCAGGCGTTAAATCAATCATCGGTGGTGGTGACTCAGCTGCCGCAGCGATCAACCTTGGTCGCGCAGACAAATTCTCATGGATCTCTACTGGTGGTGGAGCATCAATGGAACTTCTTGAAGGTAAAGTTCTTCCAGGACTTGCAGCCTTGACAGAAAAATAAGATTTTATAAACAAATCAAAGAAGAGAGGAGTGAAAGTTCCTCTTTTCTTTTGCTCAAAATAAAAACGCTTCCTCTCAACTATTCCTCATAAAATCAGCCAATTTATGATAAAATGGAAATAGAAAGTTGAGATTATGAGTTATTTTAAAAAAATATAAATTCGATAAATCCCAGTTCAAACTTGGTATGCGAACCTTTAAAACAGGTATTGCTGTTTTTCTAGTTCTCTTGATTTTTGGCTTTTTTGGTTGGAAAGGTCTTCAAATCGGTGCTTTGACAGCCGTTTTTAGCCTGAGGGAGAGTTTTGATAAGAGTGTCCATTTTGGGACTTCGCGTATTCTAGGAAATAGTATCGGTGGCCTCTATGCCCTGGTCTTCTTCCTATTAAATACCTTTTTCCATGAAGCCTTTTGGGTAACTTTAGTAGTTGTTCCAATCTGCACCATGTTAACCATTATGACAAATGTAGCTATGAATAATAAAGCAGGTGTAATTGGTGGTGTAGCGGCTATGTTAATCATTACCCTGTCGATTCCGAGTGGCGAGACGATTTTGTACGTATTTGCGCGTGTATCAGAAACTTTCATGGGAGTTTTTGTCGCAATTCTCGTAAATTATGATATTGACCGCATTCGGCTCTTTTTTGAGAAAAAAGAAAAATAATGTTACATTTTATAACATTATCAATTGACGTTTGTCTTTTTTTAGACTATAATAGACAGAAAGAAGGAAATTGTAAATGAAGGAAAAAGAATTTCGCCGAAATATGGCTGTTTTTCCTATCGGCAGTGTTATGAAGTTGACCGATCTATCGGCGCGTCAGATTCGTTATTATGAAGATCAAGAGTTGATTAAGCCTGATCGAAACGAAGGGAACCGTCGCATGTATTCCTTGAATGACATGGATCGTCTGCTTGAAATCAAAGATTATATCTCTGAAGGTTATAATATCGCTGCCATTAAGAAAAAATATGCTGAACGTGAAGCGAAATCCAAGAAAGCGGTGAGTCAGACTGAAGTGCGTCGTGCACTTCACAATGAACTCCTCCAACAGGGTCGCTTTGCTTCAGTACGGTCACCTTTTGGTCGCGGTTAGGCAACCGCAAGTAGTCATACATTAAGGAGAAAACTCATGCCAATCACAGCTGCAGATATTCGTCGTGAAGTCAAGGAAAAAAATGTTACCTTTATCCGTCTCATGTTCTCAGATATTTTGGGAACCATGAAAAACGTCGAAATTCCTGCTACAGATGAACAGTTAGATAAAGTCTTGTCAAACAAGGCTATGTTCGATGGATCTTCTATTGAAGGTTTTGTACGTATCAATGAGTCAGATATGTACTTGCATCCTGACTTGGATACATGGACAGTCTTCCCTTGGGGAGATGAAAATGGAAGTGTTGCAGGTTTAATCTGTGATGTCTATACAACAGAAGGTGAACCATTTGCAGGTGACCCTCGTGGCAATTTGAAACGTGCTCTTCGTCACATGGAAGAAGTAGGGATTCAAATCTTCAACCTTGGACCAGAGCCAGAATTCTTCCTATTTAAAGTTGGATGAAAATGGAGACCCAACACTTGAAGTGAAATGACAAGGGTGGCTACTTTGATTTGGCACCTACTGACCTTGCGGACAATACACGTCGTGAGATTGTCAATGTCTTGACCAAAATGGGATTTGAAGTAGAAGCGAGTCACCACGAGGTTGCGGTTGGACAACACGAGATTGACTTTCAAGTACGATGAAGTTCTCCGTGCTTGTGATAAGATTCAAATCTTTAAACTTGTTGTTAAAACCATTGCTCGCAAACATGGGCCTTTTACGCAACCTTTTATGGCCAAAACCAAAAATTTGGTATTGCTGGATCAGGTATGCACTGTAATATGTCCTTGTTTGATGCAGAAGGAAACAATGCCTTCTTTGATCCAAATGATCCAAAAGGAATGCAGTTGTCAGAAACGGCCTACCATTTCCTCGGTGGTTTGATTAAGCATGCCTATAACTATACTGCCATCATGAACCCAACAGTTAACTCATACAAACGTTTGGTTCCAGGTTATGAAGCGCCTGTTTACATTGCTTGGGCTGGTCGTAACCGTTCGCCGCTTGTGCGCGTGCCTGCTTCACGCGGTATGGGAACTCGTCTTGAGTTGCGTTCAGTGGATCCAATGGCAAACCCATACATCGCTATGGCTGTTCTTTTGGAGGTTGGTTTGCATGGTATTGAAAATAAAATTGAAGCACCAGCTCCTATCGAAGAAAATATCTACATCATGACAGCAGAAGAGCGCAAGGAAGCTGGTATTACAGACCTTCCATCAACCCTTCACAACGCTTTGAAAGCTCTGACTGAAGATGAGGTTGTCAGAGCGGCTCTCGGAGAACATATCTATACTAGTTTCCTTGAAGCCAAACGAATCGAATGGGCAAGCTATGCAACCTTTGTTTCACAATGGGAAATTGATAACTATTTAGACCTTTACTAATACTAATATAGAAGAAAGATTGCCTGAGGGCGGTCTTTTTTCTAGGTCTTTAGACTGATTTTTAGCACTCTTGATAAAAGAGTGCTAATTTTTTGAGTTTTTGTCTTGACATTCTCTTTTAAGGGTGTATAATAGAATCATAAGTTAGCACTTGAGCGTATAGAGTGCTAATCGATCAGACAGAGAGGAGTGATGAGATGGTTACAGAGCGTCAGCAGGATATTCTAAATCTGATTATTGACATCTTTACCAAAACGCACGAACCTGTCGGATCTAAAGCATTGCAAGAGTCTATTAACTCTAGCAGTGCAACCATTCGTAATGATATGGCGGCTTTAGAAAAGCAAGGGTTGCTTGAGAAGGCTCATACTTCAAGTGGTCGCATGCCAAGTGTTGCTGGTTTTCAGTACTATGTGAAACACTCACTGGATTTTGACCGACTGGCTGAAAATGAGGTTTATGAGATTGTCAAAGCCTTTGATCAGGAATTCTTCAAACTAGAGGATATTCTGCAAGAGGCTGCTAACCTACTAACAGACTTGAGTGGCTGTACAGTGGTAGCACTGGATGTTGAGCCGAGCAGGCAACGGTTGACAGCCTTTGATATCGTTGTTTTAGGGCAACATACAGCCTTGGCAGTATTCACCCTAGACGAGTCTCGAACGGTTACCAGTCAGTTTCTGATTCCAAGGAACTTTTTGCAGGAAGATTTGCTGAAACTGAAGGCAATCATTCAGGAACGTTTCCTCGGTCACACAGTTCTAGATATTCACTACAAGATTCGGACAGAGATTCCGCAGATTATCCAGCGTTACTTCACAACGACGGACAATGTTATCGATCTCTTTGAACACATTTTTAAGGAAATGTTCAACGAAAACATTGTGGTGGCGGGCAAGGTCAATCTCTTGAATTTTGCCAATCTGGCAGCCTATCAGTTCTTTGATCAACCGCAAAAGGTGGCTCTGGAGATTCGTGAGGGGTTGCGTGAGGATCAAATGCAAAATATCCGTGTTGCGGACAGTCAAGAGTCCTGTCTAGCTGACCTAGCGGTGATTAGTAGTAAGTTCCTCATTCCTTATCGGGGAGTTGGAATTCTAGCGATTATCGGTCCAGTTAATCTGGATTACCAACAGCTAATCAACCAAGTCAACGTAGTCAACCGTGTTTTGACTATGAAGTTGACAGATTTTTACCGCTACCTCAGCAGTAATCATTACGAAGTACATTAAGATTGAAATCATTAAAGGAGGCGAAAATGGCCCAAGATATAAAAAATGAAGAAGTAGAAGAAGTCCAAGAAGAGGAAGTTGTGGAAACAGCTGAAGAAACAACTCCTGAAAAGTCTGAGTTGGACTTGGCAAATGAACGTGCAGATGAGTTCGAAAACAAATACCTTCGCGCTCATGCGGAAATGCAAAATATCCAACGCCGTGCCAATGAAGAGCGTCAAAACTTGCAACGTTATCGTAGCCAGGACTTGGCAAAAGCGATTCTTCCTTCTTTGGATAACCTTGAGCGTGCACTTGCAGTTGAAGGTTTGACAGATGATGTGAAGAAGGGCTTGGAAATGGTGCAAGAAAGCTTGATTCATGCTTTGAAAGAAGAAGGAATCGAAGAAATCGCAGCTGACGGTGAATTTGACCATAACTACCATATGGCCATCCAAACTCTCCCAGCAGACGATGAACACCCAGCAGATACCATCGCCCAAGTTTTCCAAAAAGGCTACAAACTCCATGACCGCATCCTACGCCCAGCAATGGTAGTGGTGTACAACTAAGATACAAAGCCCGTAAAAAGCTCACAGTAAAAATAGGAGATTGACGAAGTGTTCGATGAACACAAGGAAATCTATCTTTTTTACCCAGAGCTTAGGGCGTGTTCGATTAGGCAATTCTGACGGTTGCAACATATATAATAGAAACCTTGTCCGAAACGACAATAAACTATGAAGAAAGATAAGAGGCAAGCCGGAGGCTTGCAAGGAAGATATTTCCCATCGTGGTGAAAGTTTCAGTAGCTTTTGCTACTGAAACAGGGGATTTTTGAGACAGTAGGCTCAAAAATAAGTGATGAAATCCCGTAGGGAGTTGCTCACGTCCCCACCACTTAAGGGAAATATCAAAAAATCAAAATTCGAATTAAAAATTTAAGGAGAAAAAAACACATGTCTAAAAATTATCGGTATTGACTTAGGTACAACAAACTCAGCAGTTGCAGTTCTTGAAGGAACTGAATCAAAAATCATCGCAAACCCAGAAGGAAACCGTACAACTCCATCTGTAGTCTCATTCAAAAACGGCGAAATCATCGTTGGTGATGCTGCAAAACGTCAAGCAGTTACAAACCCAGATACAGTTATCTCTATCAAATCTAAGATGGGAACTTCTGAAAAAAAGTTTCTGCTAACGGAAAAAGAATACACTCCACAAGAAATCTCAGCTATGATCCTTCAATACTTGAAAGGTTATGCTGAAGACTACCTTGGTGAGAAAAGTAACCAAAGCAGTTATCACAGTTCCAGCTTACTTCAACGATGCTCAACGTCAAGCAACCAAAAAGACGCTGGTAAAAATCGCTGGTCTTGAAGTAGAACGTATCGTCAACGAACCAACAGCAGCAGCTCTTGCTTATGGTTTGGACAAGACTGACAAAGAAGAAAAAATCTTGGTATTTGACCTTGGTGGTGGTACATTCGACGTATCTATCCTTGAATTGGGTGACGGTGTCTTCGACGTATTGTCAACTGCAGGGGACAACAAACTTGGTGGTGACGACTTTGACCAAAAAATCATCGACCACTTGGTAGCAGAATTCAAGAAAGAAAACGGTATTGACTTGTCTACTGACAAGATGGCAATGCAACGTTTGAAAGATGCAGCTGAAAAAGCGAAGAAAGACCTTTCTGGTGTAACTTCAACACAAATCAGCTTGCCATTTATCACTGCAGGTGAGGCTGGACCTCTTCACTTGGAAATGACTTTGACTCGTGCGAAATTTGACGATTTGACTCGTGACCTTGTAGAACGTACAAAAGTTCCAGTTCGTCAAGCCCTTTCAGATGCAGGTTTGAGCTTGTCAGAAATCGATGAAGTTATCCTTGTTGGTGGTTCAACTCGTATCCCAGCCGTTGTAGAAGCTGTTAAAGCTGAAACTGGTAAAGAACCAAACAAATCAGTAAACCCTGACGAAGTAGTTGCTATGGGTGCTGCCATCCAAGGTGGTGTGATTACTGGTGATGTCAAAGACGTTGTCCTTCTTGATGTAACACCATTGTCACTTGGTATCGAAACAATGGGTGGTGTCTTCACAAAACTCATCGACCGTAACACAACAATTCCAACATCTAAATCACAAGTCTTCTCAACTGCGGCAGACAACCAACCAGCCGTTGATATCCACGTTCTTCAAGGTGAACGCCCAATGGCAGCAGATAACAAGACTCTTGGACGTTTCCAATTGACAGATATCCCAGCTGCACCTCGTGGAATTCCTCAAATCGAAGTAACATTTGACATCGACAAGAACGGTATCGTGTCTGTTAAAGCCAAAGACCTTGGAACTCAAAAAGAACAAACTATTGTGATCCAATCAAACTCAGGTTTGACTGATGAAGAAATCGACCGCATGATGAAAGATGCAGAAGCAAACGCTGAAGCAGATAAGAAACGTAAAGAAGAAGTTGACCTTCGTAACGAAGTAGACCAAGCTATCTTTCGCGACTGAAAAAGACTATCAAGGAAACTGAAGGAAAAGGTTTCGACGCAGAACGTGACGCTGCCCAAGCTGCCCTTGATGACCTTAAGAAAGCTCAAGAAGACAACAACTTGGACGACATGAAAGCAAAAACTTGAAGCATTGAACGAAAAAAAGCTCAAGGACTTGCTGTTAAACTCTACGAACAAGCCGCAGCAGCCCAACAAGCTCAAGCAGGAGCAGAAGGTGCACAAGCAGCAGGAAACGCAGGCGATGACGTCGTAGACGGAGAGTTTATGGAGAAAGTAATGAGTAGTACTATTAATCCCGTTTTTTGAGGGAGTTGATGCTAAGATATCAGTTGCAAAATTTCTTCAGCCCGCTTTTGATTAGCCAAAAGCAGGCTTGTTGACAGAGTCACGAAATTTACAGGTGAAATTTGCAAAATCTTTGACTATGAAGAACTTCCTCGTGAGAATTTCCAACTGAAAGTTCTGTAGCAAGATATAAGAAATCATATACGGCTATCTATTAGTACATCAGAGTTTTTGAAAAAGTGATTCTAAGTTTAGGGCTGGCAGAGAATACGGACAACTATTTTAAAGAACAAAACGAGTATGCAGAAGAGGATTTGATATTTACTCTATCAGATGAAGAGTTTGATCAAGTGAAGCGAAGTATAGAAAACACCCTCTAAAGATTTACATGAAAATTATAGAAAGGAACAAAGAGTGTTTGGGAAATTGAGCGAGCTCATATTTTACTTATAAAAAGAATAGGAATTGAACCCGACCCAAATTGTGGTTTGATTCACAACATCAATAGAAAGGAAATCAAAAGAGGTTCGGGGAATTGAACACGGGCTCTGAAGTTTCTCACTCAATATAAAAGAAAGGAATTGAACCCGACCTAAATGGTGGTTTGATTCGCAACATCAATAGAAAGGAACAAAGGTGTTCGGGAAATTGAACTCGATCTCTGAAGTTTCTTACTCAATATGAAAGAAAGGAACTGAACCCGACCTAAATTTCGGAAAAAGATAAATCTGTCTAGGAGCATCGCTCCAGCATCAGATTTCCTATTTTTTCAGTCGAATTTTACGGTCTTGGTATCTTAAATGAACAATACTGAATTTTACGACCGTTTGGGCGTTTCGAAAAATGCATCTCAAGATGAGATCAAGAGAGCCTATCGGAAATTATCTAAAAAATATCATCCAGATATCAACAAGGAGCCTGGTGCTGAGGACAAAGTACAAGGAAGTTCAAGAAGCTTATGAGACTTTGAGTGATGAACAGAAACGTGCTGCCTATGACCAATACGGTGCGGTAGCCAACGGTGGTTTTGGTGGTGCTGGCGGTTTCTGGTGGGCTTTCGATGGAGCAGGTGGTCTTTGGTGATTTTGAAGATATCTTCTCAAGTTTCTTTGGCGGGTGGCGGTGCATCACGCAATCCAAATGCCCTCGTCAAGGTGACGACCTCCAGTATCGCGTGTATTTGACTCTTTGAAGAAGCTATTTTGGAGCAGAAAAAGAAGTCAAAGCACAATCGTGAAGCAAGCTGTCGTACATGTAATGGGTCTGGTGCTAAACCTGGAACAAGTCCAGTCACTTGTGGACGCTGTCATGGCGCTGGTGTGATCAATGTTGATACCCAGACTCGCTTGGTATGATGCGTCGCCAAGTAACCTGTGATGTCTGTCATGGCCGTGGTCAAGAAATCAAAGATCCATGTACAACCTGTCATGGAACTGGTCATGAAAAACAAGCCCATAGCGTACACGTAAAAATCCCTGCTGGTGTGGAAACAGGTCAACAAATTCGCCTAGCTGGCCAAGGTGAAGCTGGCTTTAACGGTGGACCCTTATGGTGACTTGTATGTAGTAGTTTCGGTGGAAGCAAGTGATAAATTTGAACGTGAAGGAACTACTATCTTCTATAATTTGAACCTCAATTTTGTTCAAGCAGCACTTGGTGATACAGTAGACATCCCTACAGTTCACGGTGATGTTGAATTGGTTATCCCAGAGGGAACTCAGACTGGTAAACGATTCCGTCTACGTGGTAAAGGTGCGCCTAGCCTTCGTGGTGGTGCGCTTGGTGACCAATACGTTACTGTCAATGTGGTTACCCCAACAGGTTTGAATGACCGCCAAAAAGCAGCCTTGAAAGAATTCGCAGCTGCAGGTGATTTAAAAGTAAATCCAAAGAAAAAAGGCTTCTTTGACCATATTAAGGATGCCTTTGAAGGAGAATAAAGTATAAAGTAAAAAGAGCCTTCGGGCTCTTTTTCGTGCAATCTTTAGAATGTTATACTCAATGAAAATCAAAGAGCAAACTAGGAAGCTAGCCGCAGGCTGTACTTGAGTACGGCAAGGCGACGCTGACGTGGTTTGAATTTGATTTTCTAAGAGTATTAGCATGGGAGAAATCATTCTCAGACTAGTCTGTTATTGATATTTTTGAGTGAGTAAGCCAGCCTCATCCATGTCCTGGATGAGTTGCTTGAGTTCTGCTTCCTTGCCAGGCTTAAGGGTGACGGTATCAATGTGATTAATTGCCGAATTATCCTGAATATCCACCAAAGTCAACGCTTTTTCATAGAATGCGATTCCCTTTTTCATGCTTTCTGGATCATTCAAAGTTAGAATTGTGTAAGAAGAATGTGATTTCTTTCCGTTTTCTCGGAAATACTTCTCGCCTTCCTCCTCTAAAAATTGGGATAAACCATGATTAAACAAGTTATCTTCTACTTTTCTATAGGAAATATCACCTGTGTTTAGAACATAGACCTTGAGTCGGTTTTTAGTGAGGTTTGGACTTTCTTTTAGGACTGGGTGGCTATTGACGACCTCATCAGAGAATGTCACATAAAAATCTAAGCCTCCACCCTCGAATTGATAGCTTCCATTTGATTCTACTTTTTCAGGAGGCAGATCAAGGGAGATGAAGATTTGTTTTAAGGTTTCATTTCCTTTTTTGATGTCACTCGGTGAGGCCTTGAACAGATTGGCCAGTATTAGAAATGCTAGGGCTACAAGAAGGCAGAGGCCACCACAAAAGATCAGGATGATACGCGTCAGAACTTTAAAAAACTGTTTCATTTTCATGCCCTCACTTGTCTATTAAGATCTGATAACCCAAAATGGATTTAAAGGGGAACTAAGGAAAATTGGAGTTTCCCTTAGTTTTCTTCAGTTTCCGGCAATTCTTTTAGTACAGCTAATCTTGTTTGAACGTCTTTTTCGAAGACTTTAAACTTATAGGTTAAATCTTTTTGATATTCCTTGATGAGTTCTTTTTGTTGGTCGATAATTTGCAGGCTATCTTGGATGATATCCAAGTCATCCTTAATGGCTTCAACACGATCAGTTGTATCTAGAACCTCTTCAGTGATAGCTTGGCGGTTCTTAACGAGGAGGTATGAACCGACTGCAGAACCTGCAAAAAGTAGTAAGTTTGATAGTTTCATAGTGACTCCTTAAGCATTTTTGATCGTTTCAGCGACTTGGGCAAGTTTGTCGAAGTCTGGTTCATGTGCGATAAAGTCAATTTTTAGGTCGTCATCTGCACTATAGCGAGGGACAAGGTGGACATGGGTATGGAAAACGGTTTGTCCAGCAACTTCTTCGCAGTTGGCAATGATATTCATACCTTCAGCTTTGGTAGCTTTCATGACTTTTTGAGCAATCTTTGGTACTTGGGCGAAAAGTTGGCTAGCACTTGCAGCATCCATTTCTAAAAGATTGCGATAGTGTTCTTTTTAGGTACGACCAAGGTGTGCCCAGATGTTACTTGTGAGATATCAAGGAAGGCAAGAACTTGATCATCTTCGTAAACCTTTGATGCGGGAATCTCTCCTGCGATAATTTTACAAAAAATGCAATCTGACATAAAATCTACCTCTACTGTATTGAATTTTGATATAATATAGCTACATTATACCAGATTTGGAGAAAATATGTTAGAAATTAAAAACCTGACTGGGGGCTATGTTCATGTTCCTGTCTTGAAAGATGTGTCCTTTACAGTCGAGAGTGGACAGTTGGTCGGTTTGATTGGTCTCAATGGTGCTGGAAAATCAACGACCATCAATGAAATTATTGGACTTTTGACACCTTATAGTGGAGAAATAAACATTGACGGGCTGACCTTAGGTGCCAATCCTCGTGAATATCGTCAGCAGATTGGTTACATTCCTGAAACTCCTAGTTTGTACGAAGAATTAACTCTCAGAGAACATATCGAGACGGTTGCCATGGCCTATGGAATTGAGCAAAACCTAGCTTTTGAACGTGTAGAACCTCTTTTAAAGATGTTCCGTTTGGATCAGAAATTAGACTGGTTCCCAGTTCATTTTTCAAAAGGGATGAAGCAGAAGGTCATGATTATCTGTGCCTTTGTCGTGGATCCGGGTCTCTTTATCGTCGATGAACCTTTCCTTGGTCTTGATCCCTTGGCAATTTCGGACTTGATTCAGCTTTTGGATCTTGAAAAGAAAAAAGGGAAGTCTATCCTCATGAGTACCCACGTTCTTGACTCTGCTGAAAAAATGTGTGACTCTTTTGTCATTCTTCACAAAGGACAAGTGAGAGCTAAAGGGGATCTTGAAGAGTTGAGACAAGCTTTTGCCATGCCTCAAGCAAGTCTCAATGATATCTATTTGGCTTTGACCAAAGAGGAGGACCGATGAAAGACTTGTTTCTAAAGCGAAAGCAGGCTTTTCGTAAGGAGTGTCTTGGTTATCTGCGCTATGTGCTCAATGACCACTTTGTCTTGTTTTTACTGGTCTTGGTAGGTTTTCTAGCCTATCAGTATAGTCAACTGCTCCAGCATTTTCCTGAGAATCACTTACCAATCCTATGTTTAATTGGAATTGTCTCTGTTTTACTCATGCTTTGGGGTGGAATCGCGACCTATGTGGAAGCACCTGATAAGCTCTTTCTCTTAGTAGCTGAAGAAGAAGTAAGAGAACACATCCAGAAGCAAAGTCTAGTTTCCTTCATCTTTTGGGTCAGTGTACAGACTCTCTTTTTGCTTCTTTTTGCCCCTCTATTTTTAGCCATGGGCTTAGGCTTAGGAGTTTTTGGTGTTTATGTTCTTCTTTTGGGAGTCGGGAAATATTTCCTGTTTCAGAAAAAGACTGACAAGTTTTTTAGTGCAAATCATCTTGACTGGGACTATGTGATTGCCCAAGAAAGTAAACGCAAGCAGTTCTTGCTTCGCTTCTTTGCCCTCTTTACCCAAGTCAAGGGAATTTCAAACAGCGTCAAGCGACGAGCTTATCTAGATTTTATCCTAAAAGCAGTTCAGAAGGTGCCGAGCAAGATTTGGCAGAACCTCTATCTTCGTTCTTATCTGCGAAATGGAGACCTCTTTGCCCTCAGTCTTCGCCTCCTCTTCTTATCTTTGCTGGCTTTGATCTTTATCGAGCAAGCTTGGATAGCGACAGCAGTAGTGGTTCTATTTAACTATCTCTTACTCTTTCAGTTATTGGCCCTCTATCATGCCTTTGACTACCAATATTTGACTCAACTTTTCCCACTAGACAAGGGACAAAAGGAAAAAGGATTACAAGCAGTTGTCCGAGGATTGACAGGTTTTGTTTTATTGGTTCAGCTGGTAGTTGGGTTGATTACCCTCCAAGAAAAACTAGCCCTTCTAGCCCTCCTTGGAGCTGGTCTGGTCTTACAAATCTTGTATCTCCCATATCAGGTGAAACGTCAGATGCAGGACTAATACTCTTCGAAAATCTCCTCAAACTAGGTCAGCATCCATCTGCAACCTCAAAGCGGTACTTTGAGCAACCTGCGGCTAGCTTCCTATTTTGATCTTTGATTTTCATTGAGTATCACATTGCTTATATGATACTAAAAAAGAAGTTGAGTTCAATCTGTCTCAGCTTCTTTTTAGTTACTACAAGATAAGGGTTGGCCCGTAGAGACTCAGCTTGGTTTTGACTTGGTCAAAGTGGAAGCGGTCATAGGCTCTCCAAGCGGCACGGGTAGGGCCGTCTGGATTGAGAGCACTGAGGCCCATGAGAAGACTGGAAGTTTGGTAAAATTTTTCCAGCTCAATCAAGAATCGATTATCCACTGTCTCAGCTTTAGAGAGAAAGCGGAGGATATTGTCCAGTTGCTCCTGGAAACGGACATCGTCAGCTGTTGCCTGTTTGCAGACTTGGTAAGCTTTGTTTAACTCAGTTATCAGTGTCTGAGCTCTTTTGATTGGGTTTGTATCCGTCATGAGAATTCCTCCTTTGTAATGGTTTTAAAGTTGTTTGAAGCCTTTGTCTTTCTATAATCCTAGCCTATCACTTTTTACTCTTTTTTTACCTACAAATCTTGAATTGTCATTGAAATTTCCTGAATGGTAATAGCGGAATTTTATGATAAAATAGTTGTAAGGTTATCGTGGTTATTTAGTAAAAACTTCAACACTTTAGGAATTTTTGAGGACCGTTTAGGATTTGGTGAAAATTAGTTGCTAGACTTATGGTATCCTCTCTACAGGAGGTTTTAGCCATGAACTATATCATCATTCAAAAAGAGAAAGAAATTTTCAAATTAAACATAAAGGATATCTACTACATCCAAACGCATCCAAGTAAAGCCCATACTGTGCAGATTGTTACTGAAGACGCTAGCTTTGATCTGTTTCAAAATTTAAGCAAGCTTGAGAAACAATATGGGGAAACCTTAACGAGATGTCATCGGAATTGTCTGGTCAACCTTGAACAAGTAAAATCCATGGAACTCCAATCAAAGACTCTTTTTCTTGGAGAAGAAGGTCGATATGCTGTTCAGTATTCCAGGCGTCGTTATAGAGAAATTCGCCAAAAATGGTTGAAACAAGGAGAGTAAGAAGATGAGAATATTTGTTTTAGAAGATGATTTTTCCCAACAAGCAAGGATTGAAACGACGATTGAAAAACTTTTGAAAGAACATCATATCATTCCCAGCTCTTTTGAAGTCTTCGGGAAACCAGACCAACTGCTGGCAGAGGTGCATGAGAAGGGGGCGCATCAGCTTTTCTTTTTGGACATTGAGATTCGAAACGAAGAGATGAAGGGGCTAGAAGTGGCTAGAAAGATTCGGGATCGAGATCCTTATGCCCTGATTGTCTTTGTGACGACTCACTCAGAGTTTATGCCCCTGTCCTTTCGCTACCAAGTGTCTGCTTTGGACTACATTGATAAGGCCCTTTCGGCAGAGGAGTTTGAGTCTCGTATTGAGACAGCCCTCCTCTATGCCAATAGTCAAGATAGTAAAAGTTTGGCGGAAGATTGCTTTTACTTTAAATCAAAATTTGCTCAATTCCAGTATCCTTTTAAAGAGGTTTACTATCTCGAACGTCCCCAAGACCCCATCGTGTTATTCTCTATACCAAGACAGACAGGATGGAATTTACGGCGAGTTTAGAGGAGGTTCTCAAGCAGGAACCACGTCTCTTGCAGTGCCATCGCTCTTTTCTAGTCAATCCAACCAATGTAGTTCATTTGGATAAGAAAGAAAAACTCCTTTTCTTTCCCAATGGCGGAAGCTGTCTAATCGCGCGTTATAAGGTCAGGGAAGTGTCGGAGTCTATCAATAACTTACACTGAGCTAGGAGAGTTTATGAATATTGTTTGGATATTGTTGTATACGCTTGTTACTAATGGACTAAAAATTGTTATCTTCTTTAAGGTAGATGGAATTAGTCTCACTTTCGATAGAATTTTTAAGGCCTTTCTTCTAAAATTTCTTCTAGCAGCAATTTTTACAACATTTAAATTTTTAGTCTTGACTGACTATCTGTCATATTTTATAGAACCTTTGTTCGGCATAGGGTTATCTTTCTTATTGTTAAGAGGGCTTCCTAAAAAACTCCTTTTCTTTTATGGCCTCTTTCCAATAATATTGGTGAATCTCTTTTACAGAGGAGTTTCCTATTTTGTACTTCCATTTTTGGGGCAAGGGATTGTAGATGGAGATAGCAATCCTATCTTTTTATTGATTATGCTATTTGCTTGCTTCATAGTTTTAGTCTTTTTGAAATGGTTAGATTATGATTTTACGAGTATGAGAAAGGAGAATTTAGATATAGATTTTCAAAAGTCCCTGGCTAAGATTAACTGGGCAATGGGGTCTTACTATTTGGTGATACAAAGTCTGTCTTATTTTGAATATGTACAAGGTATTCAATCAACGACTGTTCGTCATCTGATTCTAGTGTTTTACCTACTCTTTTTTATGGGTATTATCAAGAAATTGGATACCTATTTGAAGGAAAAACTACAGGAAAAACTGAACCAAGAGCAGGACTTGCGCTACAAAGATATGGAGCGGTATAGTCTGCATATAGAGGAGCTTTACAAGGAAGTACGGAGCTTTCGTCATGATTATACCAATCTCTTGACTAGCTTACGTCTGGGCATTGAAGAGGAGGATATGGGACAGGTAAAAGAGGTCTACGACTCGATCTTAAAGGATTCCAGTCAGAAATTGCAGGACAATAAATATGACCTGGGCCGATTGGTGAATGTTCGGGATCGTGCCCTCAAAAGTCTTCTAGCAGGAAAATTTATAAAAGCAAGAGAAAGGGATATTGTCTTTAATGTCGAAGTTCCTGAGGAGATTCAAGTCGAGAGTATGAGTCTGCTTGATTTTCTGACTATCGTGTCTATCCTTTGTGACAATGCCATTGAAGCCAGTGCAGAGGCTAGTCAACCTCATGTTTCAATCGCCTTTTTAAAAAATGGAGCACAGGAGACCTTTATCATTGAAAACTCCATAAAAGAAGAGGGCATAGATGTTTCTGAAATCTTCTCTTTTGGAGTTAGTTCTAAAGGGGAGGGCCGAGGGGTTGGTCTCTATACCGTCATGAAGATTGTGGAAAGTTATCCCAATGCCAGTCTCAATACCACCTGTCAAGATCAAGTCTTTCGTCAGGTGCTTACTATGATACATACAGAATGATGAAAATAAGACCGAGAATTCTTGTTTCTCGGTCTGTATAGCTAAATAGGTAATCAGAGTAGTTTTGAGTTACAGTAAATTGTTTGTATGCAATAATTTTCTCCATCATCAACTATCGGGAGAGGCTTCTAATTTTTGAAATCTAATTCTGCTATATCTACTTTTTTTATTTTTAGTTTTTTTAACAATCCTATTATAGATAGAGTTATTAAAGTTATGGACATTAAACTGCTAAAAATAAATACTTTTGATGTTAAACCAATAGAAAATAGTAATATTCCATAAAAAAATATTGGATACATAATAAATCTTATTCTTCATGATTACTTGCCTCCGAATATAGATTTTTGCCGTGTTACAAATGTGACAAGTTTAGTATAGCACTATTTTTAAAAACATTTCATCCAAATCTTGAATGGTTATCGAAATATCTTGAATTGAACAAAGAACTTGCTCCTTACCAAAATAACGATTACCATTCAGAAACCAAAAATAATATATATTATCATTGTTTTTGGGTACAATGGTTAAGGGGCTTACTATTATTGCCTCCAATAAAAAATCAGTATTTGAAGAAAACTAGGAAACTAGTCACAGGCAGTATTGCTTTACGGCGAGATGGTGTTGCAGTAGTTTGAAGAATATTTCTTGTATTTGAAACAAAATACCATAGTATGCGAGGTATATTAAATGAACCAGAAATCTTATTTTATAGCTTGTTCTGTACTGATTATCCTATCCAATCTTCTCATGTTTTCTCTAGTCAATGAGGGAGAAGGTACAGGAGCTAATCTGATTATAATTGTTTCAACCTGTGTATTGCTACCAGCCTTTTTACATGCAGTTGAAAATCAGCAGACATCATTGATTAGGGCAGAATCCTTGCTCCTCATTCAGATGGCAGTGGTTTCCTTAGTCCGTCTCATCAGCCGAATAGAGAGGACACCTGAAATCTTACATACAGGCCTCACCCTTCTAGTTTTAGCAAGCTGGCTAGCCTTTCTCGTCCTAGCTATCATGAGAATGTATCAGAAAAAAGGGAAGTAAAGATGAGTGCGTTTTGATTTGTTAAGATATATTAGGGCAAGCATGTTTTCCCTGCTTGCTTTTTTCATTTTTTCTACAATTTAGGAGGTTTTGACGACCATTTATGATTTTGAGGAATTACGGTCACAAGGAGTACTATACTAGCAGTGTAAAGGATATAGCTCAACTAAAATAAAGCACACATTTAGGAGGAAATCTTATGAAGAAAAAAATACTTGTCATTTTCATCTTGTATCTAATCATGTCTCCGCTTGGGGAGAGTAATTGGTATCATTTATTTTATACCATAGCCTATCTGATTGCAGTTATGATCTATTTTGCTATCATTAAAAAGAAAGGAGTAAAGAAATGAAAACTTTTCTTGCTAAAAAACGGAACATCTTCCTTGCGAGATTGTTCCTAGGTCAGTTACCTGTACTGATCTCTACTTATTTATTTCTATCTCGTCAGTTTTTGCATTTTTCCTTGGTTTTCCAATTGCTTCTAGTGATTATCAACTTGGCTTCTATTTTGGTGATTGTTTACCTCACTAGAGAAATGAGAGTGAGACAGTTTGAAGATGATGAGTTGGTCAATCCTAGAACCAATCAACTCATGTTCATCGGATTGACAGGTTTTATGTCGATTATCGGTTTGTATAGAGGTATGACGGCGGCAGAATCCTATCAACAACTGATTGGTTATATTGCTTCTGTTCTCTGCTTAATCATCATGCTGCTGCTCATTTGGGGCTTATACTGACTGCCTCTCTCTTCTCTTTCCTGCATGCTCCTTATGATGTTCCTTCATTTATCTATTATCTATTTGGAGGTTTCATGCTGGGCTTTGCTTATAAAAAGAGTCAAAATCTATCGGTGCCTATCTTAGTCCATATTTGTTACAATTGTTTATCATTCTTCTAGTAGTTGACAGTGGTTAAATTTACAAAGGAATGTAGAGGATGATCAGTTGGCATCATAGTGACTAGGGAACTGACCTGGTAAATGTGAAATCAATAGATGGAGGAATCAAATGAAAAAGTATGTCGAATTGTTAGATTTATTTGCCCGCGTTGTAATAATATTGCTATCTCTTGTTCTTTGTATAAGAGTACTCATGATTTCAACAGAACTCTGGAGACATGTTCTTGTACTGGTAAGTACCTCTGTTACGATCTATAGTCTGCTAAAACATAGACCAGGTAAGAAGAACATAAAAACTCTGTGAGAGTCCTAAAAGAAAGATTAAAAAGATGCAAGCAAAATATAAAAATCAAATAGTAGAAGTTTGGGAAATTGGTAAAGATACTCCTAAACCAGGTTGGGTAGAAGACGCCTTGCAAAAGAATTACATAGTATGGCTAGACAATCATGTCCGAATTTTAATGGCAGGGCTTCAGTCTTCTCTTGTAACCAATCTCAAAATTGGCCTAGTCGGAACGGCAGGAGGAGGTTTTGCTGGTTATAGTATGTATGTCCTTGGCTATCCAGGAGATTATCTTGACCTCACAAATCATAGAGTAGTATCTGCCAAGGCTTTTCATCGAGACTATCAAGTTTTATAAAATGATTAGGTAGAAAAAAGATGATGGTCTATCATTTTGAAAAGAATTGACTGCCTAGATGATGAAAAATATAAAGTTTTTAGCAGCAACAAAAGTACATAAGGATAAATGTATTGGCTTGTCAAAGGTTCAGTGAGAACTACCGAGACTGAATACTGGAGGATTAAATGATAATTGGTGGCAGTTACGATAGCAAAGCTATGAGGGAGTTTCTATGAAAAAATATTCTATTCTTTTCAAAACGAGTGCAATTCTTTCTTATTTATTTTTGTTTTTCGGGTTGTTTTGGACAACCCAATTTTGGAGAAATTATTGGGAGTTCTCGTCTTGGGTAGGAAATGTCATCTGGATTCGAAACATCATCAGTCTTCTCTTTATAGGCCTGATGGTTTGGATTTTAATCAGGTCGGGTCATGCTTATCTCTTTTGTATCCCTAGGAAAAAGTGGTTGAGTTATTCTGTTCTGACGATGTTAGCAGCTGTCGTTCTTATAAGCTTTAACTATCTGACAGCTAAACATGTTCAGGGGACAAACGAAGGTTGGAATTTGTTTATTGCTTATAGTGAGACCAATTTTGCAGAGTTCGGAGTTTACCTAACCTTAATAGTACTAGGGCCTCTGATGGAAGAATTGGTATGTAGGGGACTGCTTCAACATGCCTTCTTTAAGAATTCAAGATGGGGACTGGATATTCTATTTCCGTCGGTTTTGTTCGCCTTACCCCATTTTTCAAGTTTTCCTAGTCTATTAGACCTTCTGGTTTATACAGCAGTTGGATGTATATTTGGTGGTTTGACACGTTATACGAAGAGTATCTATCCTTCTTATTCGATTCATATTGTTAATAATATCATCGCAAACTTACCATTTATCATGACTTTTTTGCATAGGGTATTTGCATGATGAGAACCAGTTAAAAGCTTGAATTATCAGATTAAGCATAGATTTTTTCCTTACAATTTTCTGCTAAAAAAATTGAATGACCAAGGCTAGGCAGATCTCTCTGCTTGCCTTTTTCTTTTAACAAGATTGGATAAAGGGCTTTTATTTGAGAATCAGGTCGGGACTGGTTGACGAATAGGCTAAAAACTAGTAGAATAGTAAGGAAACTTTATACGGAGGAAAGAAATGGACTTGGGTGATATTGAGCTAACGCTGACCCCTATACCTGGGAAAAGCGGAAAAGCTTATATGGGAAGCTACCCTGATGGGAAGCGCGTCTTTATTAAAATGAACACCTCTCCAATCCTACCTGGTTTAGCCAAGGAACAAATCGCTCCTCAATTATTATGGACTCGCCGTTTATCGGATGGGCGTGATATGTGTGCCCAAGAATGGTTGAATGGTAAAATTTTGACCCCTTATGATATGAATCGCAAGCAGATTATCAATATTTTGAGTCGTTTGCATCGTTCGCGTCCTTTGATGACACAATTGACTCGTTTGGGCTATTCTTTAGAAACACCTTTAGACTTGCTTCAGGCTTGGTTAAAAGATGCTCCCGAATCCTTGAAGAACAATCAATATCTAAGAATGGTAGTAGAGGATTTGCGAGGAAGCTTTGCCAAACTTTAGGGAAGATTATGCAACGATCGTTCATGGAGATGTACGACATAGTAATTGGATTGAGACAGAGAGCGGTCTTATTTATTTAGTGGATTGGGATTCCGTTCGTTTAACGGATCGCATGTTTGATGTAGCGCATATGCTATGTCACTATATTCCAGACTATCAGTGGAAAGAGTGGTTGACTTATTACGGTTATAAATACAACCAAACAGTCATCAACAAACTATTTTGGTATGCTCAGTTATCCTTCTTGAGCCAGATTGCCAAATATTATACAAATGAAGATCTAGAAAATGTCAATCGGGAGATTTATGCCTTGCGTATCTTCCGTGACAAGTATGGAAAGAAGAGATGAGAGTTAGAAATCGTAAAGGGGCAACAGAATTACTAGAGGCTAATCCTCAGTATGTTGTCTTAAATCCTTTAGAAGCCAAAGGGAAATGGCGAGATTTATTTGGAAATGACAATCCTATCCATGTTGAGGTTGGTAGTGGTAAGGGTGCTTTTGTGACAGGTATGGCCAAACAAAACCCTGACATCAACTATATCGGGATTGACATTCAAAAGTCTGTTTTGAGTTATGCCTTGGACAAGGTCTTGGAAGTTGCTGTACCCAATATTAAGTTGTTGTGGGTTGATGGTTCTGATTTGACCGACTACTTTGAAGATGGTGAGATTGATCGCTTGTACCTAAACTTTTCAGATCCGTGGCCTAAAAAACGCCATGAAAAGCGTCGTTTAACCTATAAGAGTTTCTTGGATACCTTCAAGCGTATCTTGCCTAAACACGGTGAGATTCATTTCAAGACAGATAACCGTGGCTTGTTTGAATATAGTCTAGTGAGTTTTTCTCAATATGGCATGAAGCTTAATGGAGTTTGGTTGGATCTGCACGCCAGCGACTTTGAAGGCAATGTCATGACAGAATATGAAGAAAAATTCTCAAGTAAGGGTCAAGTTATCTACCGAGTTGAGGCTCAGTTTTAATGTAAAAAAATATGTTAATCAAAAATTTTATCATAACCAAAAAAGTTAGATATATAATTTTTCCAAGGGTTTAGTTCTCTATTGCACGGGGCTAAGCTCTTTTAGTTTACTGTTAGTTCATTCGAGATTTTGGTAACTGTATACTTGCAACCAGATAAGTGGTATAATGAAGGAGTTATGAGAAGAAGAATAAAACCGATTGTAGTCTATCTTTTCTTTTTCCTTGTGATAGGTGGTTTAATTTTGTCCGACTATCAACATCATAGACAAGTGGAGTCGCAAGTAGAAAAAACTGAGAAAACTACTCAACCTAGTGAAATAGAAAAGAATAAGGTTGTTGAAGATAGATTAGCTCAGGATGACTTTGGAGGAGAAAAGTAGGACAATTATTTCTGGGCTAGGGGTTCCTGCCGATCATCAAATAGAAGACCTTCAATCCTATCATTTTGGAGGATATCTCTTATTTGGACGAGATTTTCAAGGACAAACCCTAGAGGATATCAAGGCTTTAACAAGTCGCTACCAAGCCACTTCAAAGATCCCTTTATTAATTGGTTCAGATGAGGAAGGTGGAACTGTGACTCGTATCAGTTCGATTTTGGATACTCCTTTCCAAGCTCCTATGACACTTTATCATAAAGGGGGATTGGAGGCAGTCCTTTCTGATACTAGGCAGAAGGCAGAGGTGCTAAAATCAGTTGGCATCAATGCTGGACTTTTTCCCGTTGCGGATCTTGCAAGGGATCAATCAGCCTTTATCTATGATCGAACCATTGGACAAGATGCCCAAACAACTGCAAGTTATGTTGGGCAGGTTGTAACAGAACTTCAAAAAAACAAAGTTGGGTCAACCTTGAAGCATTTTCCTGGATATGGTGATAATGGAGATAGTCATACTGCTATTATACAAGACAACCGTTCTCTGGATGAATTAAGACAAGCAGATTTTCTCCCCTTTCAAGCTGGCATAGATGCTGGTGCAGATAGTGTTTTAGTATCTCACAACATCCTGACTAAAATCGATACAGTTCCGTCATCGATCTCACCCAAAATCAATGAAATTCTTCGCAAGGAACTCCACTTCAATGGAGTTATTATGACGGATGATCTCGATATGGCAGGATTGGCTGATTTTTGTCAGTCAGGATGAAGCTGCTCTCCAGTGTAATATTAGCTGGAAATGATCTAATCCTCAGGTTCTTCCTACCAAACTCAGATTCCTTTATCTATTAAAGAAAATTTCTTCTGGGGACTTGACAGAAGAGCGTATTGATGAGTCTGTAAGACGTATTTAGCATGGAAATATGACTTGGGACTATCTAGACATGTCTCAGTAAAAGGAAACGTCATTTATAAATCATGCAGAAA
>BNJS01001874.1_pt1 | contig 22857 bp, 25 predicted proteins | sample 8540461 | NCBI WGS metagenome assembly BNJS01 (sample SAMD00202454, study PRJDB9452) | human saliva metagenome | isolation source: human saliva | place: Japan | reverse complement strand
GACTAATTGAGGTCTGAGTGAAACAAGAAAAAGCACAACAAAAACTACTCAATAGCCCCCTAATGAGGCATAATATTCCAATAAAGAATGCCTAAGATATATATTTTAAAGATGACACCTATTCCATTAAGAAAGACTATCCGACATTTTCTTTGAAGATGAATCAGAAGCCAATCGGTAACCATCACCCCTGTCAGCCACAATCTTTAATCCGCAACGTTCACTGACAATAGGCTTCAAGCGACGGATAAGTGTGTAGAGAGTTTCGCTTGCATCGGGTTTCTTAGGCCAAAGCGTTTCACAGATAACTGCCTTCGACAACTTTCTATCAGTTGCATTGATAAACAGCTCCATCAGTTGCTGTTGCATCGGTGTAAAGGCTATTTTCTCCCCATGCCAGTCACGAAAACTATGGTCAGAAGCGGCATATACCATTCTACCTAAAACGAAACGCCCCTCACGATGACGACGGAAATACACGATAGATGCAGTCATCCAAACCAAGGCTAACAATAGGAAAGCAAAGGGTAAACGCTGATCTGACAAGCCCCATACCGTAGCGAAGGAACAATCAGCATAGCTCTGAAATAAAAGCGAATGGCCACCCGACTGCCATTTCATCTGTCTACTGCGCAACGAATGACTATCTTCACCCAACGCATATGACACAAACGAACGACGTCTAAGGTCGGCTATCTGTAAATATTGCCGATAACTTTGTATGGTATCGGGCGTAATCCACGCCTCACGTTTCCCAGCAAGTGTCTTCGACAAAGCCTGATTCATATCCTGTCACAATAGCCGTTTCAGCACAGTGATAGCTGTCAAAGCCAGCCCATACTGCCGAGCAAACGAGTAACAAAAAAATATGATAACTGACGATATAGGGTTTCGCGAAAGCGTATCATAAAAAATGATAGAATGTTTTCGAATTATTGTATGTTGCAAAGATAATATTTTATCTTATCAACACCAAACAGAGTGCAAGAAATATACAGTAAAACAGGTATAATCAGCAAATATTTACTGCACAAGACCTATAGATGCAAAAATTATACAGTAAAATTTGGGCATTAAACTAAAAACATTACCTTTACCCACAATTGTCCTATGGTGTAATGGTAGCACTACAGTTTTTGGTTCTGTCAGTGGTGGTTCGAATCCGCCTGGGACAACACAGAAAATCCGCGGATTCTTTATGATTCTGCGGATTTTTAGTATCAGCTAATTCCTAAATTATAAATATAATGATTGAGCAACTATCTAAACTTCGTAAATCACTTTTGTTTATTGCAGTCTTTTTACTGACACCATTGCACATAACTGCTACTAATCGCGACTCTTTAGCACTGACACCTCCAATGGGTTTTATGACCTGGAACAAATATAAGGAGGACATCAACGAACAGCTTATCCGACAAATTGCTGATAAGATGGCGGCTGATGGCTATGCTGAAGCTGGATATAAATACATCTTCATCGATGACGCATGGCAAGGAGGGCGCGACAAACGCAATAACATTATCCCTGACCCTAAGAAGTTCCCAAGCGGAATAAAGGCGCTCGCAGACTATATTCACTCAAAGGGTTTGCTGCTCGGTATCTACTCTGATGCTGCCCAACTCACTTGTGCTGGTTACACTGCCAGTTACGATTTTGAGGAACAAGATGCCAAGACCTTTGCTGAATGGGGAATTGACTATCTGAAATACGACTACTGCCACGCACCTTCTGACAGTGCTATTGCCCACAAAACGCTATAAGAAGATGGCTGATGCGCTACAAAATTCAGGTCGTAAGATTGCCTTGGGTGTCTGCGAATGGGGACAGTTGAATCCTGAGATGTGGGCTCGTCAGGCTGGTGGTTCACTCTGGCGTGTGAGCTTTGACGTACGTGATATGTGGAAAGACATCGTGAAGCAGGGAGGTATGGGTATCATTGATATCATCAACATTACCGAACCACTTTACAAATACGCAGGACCGGGTCACTGGCTCGACATGGATATGCTCGTCGTTGGACTTGACGGAAAGGGTGGACCATCAAGCGATTTAGGTGGTGTAGGCTGTACTTATACAGAATATCAGACACAGATGTCTATGTGGTGCATGTTCGCTTCACCATTGGCAGTAAGCCACGACATCTTGAACGAGAACGCGGAAACACGTCGCATCCTCCTCAATAAGGAGATTATTGCAATCAACCAAGACGCCCTTGGCGAGGCTGCTCATAGAGTTGACTTCCCCGGTGCATGCCGTGTCTACCTCAGAAACCTAAGTGGAAACCGTCAAGCTATTGCCATCATGAATCCTTCTGACACTCCTCAGCGTGTTCAGTTGCCACTTTCTATCCTCGGCAATGCGAAGGAATACAATTTCAGAGACGTATGGGAGCATAAGACAAGCCGTCAACGTAAGGCGTGGCAAGCTACCTACAACCTCATGAGACAAAAGGTCTTTACGGTTTACAACACGCTAAACCACACCTTATTTTTATAAAGAAAAAGCATTAAAAGATAACATCTTTTTATCCCCAACAACAGGCACAACATCTTCCTGCTGTGCCTGTTTTATATTCAATAACATCCTCTTTTGTATCATTCTAAGCTATTATTTCACATCGTGCTGTTGGTCGCACCAATGGTGCGGATGCTAACTACCAATAGTGCGGAGGACAAAATACCCTACCATATGTCAATAGAATAGAAACAACTCATACCAACCTCGATTACGATTACCCTTTTCGGTAATCACTCCCTCTCCTTTCGGAGAGGGTCGGGAAATGAGGCTATCTCTCTTTTTGGTAAGGGTCGGGGTAAGGCTTCCTATTTAAATTCCCCTATCCATTTGCTAATATCACGCTTTTTGTCTATATTTGTACATTGTAACAAATACAAATTAGATAAATTCAGCAAATAAATGAAAGCTATAAATTCTCTTTCCTGTCTTCTTTATGATGTTCCTCGGTTGGTTGAGCCACAGAAGAGGTTGGGTAACAGCAGGACAGAACGAAGGAGCAAAGTCATTGGTATTTAATATTCTTTTCCCACTGCTCGTTTTTCACGTACTTGTAAAAGCAGAGTTATCGACGAATTTCATTTATGAGATTCTCTTTTTGGATGCCGCTTGGATTCTTGTCTACCTGATAGGTAAGAGCATAGCAAAAGCCCATTAGTGGTCGTTATGCCCGATTGGCACCCTTCCTACTGATGACATGTGAGGGAGGCAGTGTTGCCCTACCCCTTTATATTGCATTGGTAGGAGCAGAGCACGCTGTGAATATCATCACTTTTGACGTTGCTGGTATCCTCATCAACTTTGGACTTGTGCCAGCACTCATCACGCGCCAGACATCAAGGGATGTGGCTTTCCTTCCTATGGCGAAACGAATTATTACAGCACCATTCATCGTTGCCGTTATCGTGGGTATCCTCGTTAATATGTCGGGCTTGTACCAATGGCTGATGGAACATGAACTTCACACAATCTATGACGGTACGATGAACATGGCAATGACACCAATTGCGAGCATTATCCTCTTCACCCTCGGCTATGGTTTCCACCTACGGACAGCACAGCTCAAGCCACTTTTTGGCATTGACGGTAGTGCGCCTTCTATTGTGTGGAGCAATCGTAGGACCTTCTTCCTCTTGTTCCCTGAATTGATGGCAGTGAAGATTTTCCTCGTTGGCGTACTACTTTGCTTTGCTTGTCCAACAGGTTTTCCCGTACCGCTGCAGATAGAAAGCCTATGCAAAGATGAGGACGACGAAAGCTTTATGTCGGCTTTTATCTCTATCTTCATTGTTGTGGCGATGATTGTATATACGTTGATTACCTTATTATTGATATAAAAGAAAGGGTTAAGAAAAACATGAACGATAACGTAAAGAGTCCATGGCCAGGACCAGCGGGAATGATACCCGTAACAAGTGGCAAAGCAGATGATGCAAATGTTTTTAACCGCAACTACTTGGATTCCATCCATGTTGAGATGCGTGTTATTGATGCCGTTGAGCCAACATTGAAGACAGTTATCTTCGGTGAAGAGTTCGATTCACCAATTGCGATGCCTGCCTTCTCGCATCTGAATAAGGTGCTGAAAGACGGCAAGAAACCAATGTTAGAGTATGCACGTGCTGCCAAAAAGTTGAATACAGTTAACTGGGTGGGTATGGAACCTAACGAGGAATATGCTGAAATTGCAGCAGAAGGAGCAAGAACAGTGAGAATCATTAAGCCGTTCGCTGACCATAATATTATTTTAGATGAGATTCAGTTTGCTATCAAACACGGTGCGATAGCTGTCGGCGTAGACATTGATCACGTCCCAGGAACAGATGGGCGGTATGATGTTGTAGACGGTATTCCACTCGGTCCTGTCACGCTTTCCGACCTCAAAGAATACGTGAAGGCTGCAGGTAACGTACCATTCGTTGCCAAAGGCGTACTCTCTGTGCAGGATGCCTTGAAGTGTAAGGAGGCAGGCTGTGCTGCTATTTTAGTCTCTCATCACCATGGACGTATTCCTTTCGGTGTTGCTCCCGTGATGGTTCTGCCTAAGATTAAGGCAGCATTGGAGGGAAGTGGCATCGCAATCTTCGTTGACTGTGGTATTGATACAGGCTACGATGCTTATAAAGCACTTGCATTAGGTGCTGATGCGGTAGCTGTGGGCAGAGGAATTCTTAAGCCATTGCTGCAACAAGGAGCAGAAGGAGTTGAGGAGAAGGTACAAAAAATGAACGAACAACTTTCAGAACTGATGATGTACACCTGCGTGAAAGACATTCGTTCATTCGATGCGTCTGTACTTTATATCTAAGAAAATAGCATCTATAGGAACTGCTTACTATTCCTATAGATGCTATTTTAATCTTAATGTGTAGCTTGATAGAACCGGTTACTACTAAGAGAACTTGTCACTTTCGAGTTGGTTGATGGGTCAGAAATTGTTATACCAGAATAAGTCTGGATAGGTATTACACTGATACCATCAGTCCGAATTGATGTATAATAGTCATCTGTATGTCCTTTTTCTGGTACAAGTTGATTGAGTTGACGGTTGAATTTTGCCAATAACAGTGGCTCGTTCTGTGCAAGTTTACGCACGTAATCACCCATATCATAGAATATTGAAGGGATGTAACCATCCATACTCTGAATGTCACTCTCCACAACGGTTGAGAGAGAACTTGAAGCGTTAATCTCCTTCATGATGTTCACCATACCCTCAACCTGCGAACAATCAATTACACTGATTGTACCATAAGGATAAGGAGAGCCATTATATGTGTAGTTGCTATAGAAGTTAATAAAGGTGTTACAGATATTTCTATAGTTTGGATTCACCTTTGAGAGCTCATTCCACATGAGTTTATAAGGCATGCCGTAAGCCATAATCTCCGTTGGACTACCAATGATATGGTGCGTTGCATTACGGAGTTCGTAGGCAACTTCGATACCTGTCATATTACAATCGTCAAAGAGGATGTACTGGAACTTACCAATACCAGAGTCTTCTATACCCTTGTCAAATTCAGAAATGTTCGTCTGATAAGCATCACCACCCAGCCAACGCGTTGGAGGTCCAGCCTTACCAGCATTTTTATTAAGTCCGAAAGGTGAGGCTACAGAACGATTAATGCGTGTACTTGGCTTGGCAGGTATCCATCCCATACCATGACAACCGACTATCATTGAGTAATGCTTAGCTGGTGCTTCTTGTTTAACTCGCTTCAACAGGGTTGTTATCCACTCTGCAGAATTCAGCTTTAAGCCTGCTAATTTATTGTTGTAGATAGCAACGGTATCATCTACACAGCTTCCATTCTTATACTGAACATTAATCAAAGCACCCTTATTCACCTTCGTAGAGATAAATATCATAAGTCTCTTGTTTCCAAGTCCACCTTGGTTAACAATCGCACTCTTAATGTCTTGTATATTGGTGAGGAAATAGCTATAAAGCCCAGAATCGCTATCACTAACACCCGACCATGGCATATAAACAAAGATAGTATTCTCTACCTCGGCACCTGGTTGAGGTATTGGGTCTGGGTCTTCACTACTACAAGAGGCAAAGACAACAAGCATTACCAGTTGTAAGAGAAGGAAGAGTTTCTTCATAATTAATCTTTTTAGGCCCATGAATATCCTAAAAGGAGCTATGGGAGTGGTTAATTAAAAAGCCTTGCAACGCCACAATGAGCGTAGTAAGGCTTTTCATAGTTATGTATTATAGTTCGTTGATACTTACTTTACAATAATCAAAGAGTAGTTCTTCTTACCCTTCTGTACGAGGAGATACTTACCATCGATAAGGTCCTCGGCTGTTACTGGCTGGTCAAAAGCTGCGAGTTTTTCCTTGTTGAGCGCAACGCCACCGCCCTTAACGAGCTTACGCATCTCACTCTTGCTTGGGAATATCTGCATACCTTCCTGATTGAAGACATCAACTGCAGGCTGACCAAGTACGTCCTTTGATACCTCATAATGTGGAACATCCTTGAAGACATCAGTAAAGGTCTGCTCGTCTAACTGCAACAAGTTCTCCTTTGTACTCTTACCAAAGAGGATGTTAGAGGCTGCTATCGCCATATCAAGGTCTTCCTGAGAGTGAACCATACGGGTAACTTCCTCTGCAAGACGGTACTGAAGTGTACGACGACCTGGGTCTTGACGATGCTCTTCAATAAGATTATCGATAACATCCTTCTCCAAAGAAGTAAAGATCTTTATATACTTCTCGGCATCATCATCACTAACATTCAACCAGAACTGATAGAAGGCATATGGTGTTGTACGGTTGCGATCGAGCCAGATATTACCGCTTTCGGTCTTACCAAACTTCTTACCATCCGCCTTTGTTATCAGTGGACAAGTAAGGCAATATGTCTCAGTTTCGTTACCTAAAGTACGACGGATAAGCTCTGTACCAGTAGTCATATTACCCCACTGGTCATTACCACCCAACTGCAACTTAACACCAAACTTCTCATAGAGATAGAGGAAGTCGTAACCCTGCAGAAGCTGATAGGTGAACTCAGTAAAGCTAAGTCCATCGCGACTCTCGCCACTCAAGCGCTTCTTCACACTATCCTTAGCCATCATATGAGTTGACAGTGATGTGCTTACCAACCAATCGAGCGAAGTCAAGGAAGGTGAAGTCCTTCATCCAGTCATAGTTATTAACCATCTCAGCCTTGTTTGGCTCGTTACCATCGAAGTCAAGGAACTTACTTACCTGCTTCTTGATAGCCTCTTGGTTATGGTAAAAGTGTTTCTGTATCAAGGAGGTTGCGCTCCTGACTCTTACCAGAAGGGTCGCCAATCATACCTGTAGCACCCCCCACGAGGAGGTAAGGCTTATGTCCACAACGCTGCAAATGACGCAACATCATGATACCACAAAGGTGACCGATGTGCAATGAGTCAGCTGTTGGGTCAGTACCCAAAGTAGCTGAAACCATCTCTTTCTGAAGCATTTTCCTCAGTACCTGGCATCATTTGAGCCAGCATACCACGCCAACGGAGTTCTTCTACAAAGTTCTTCATCTATATCTTTATACTTTAAGGAGTCAAGGGATAGAAGACTTTAAAGGCATTGCACCCTTTCTTCATAAGCCTCAACTCTGTATTAATATTCTATTGTGAGCATCTTTAGGGCACTGGGTCATAACCACTACCGCCCCACGGATTGCATCTTAATATACGCCAAATTGTAAGTGCCAAACCCTTAAAAGGTCCATGCTTTAGGATAGCTTGTCTACCATACTCCGAACAAGAAGGAGTGAAGCGACAAGAAGGTGGCGTAAAAGGGGATATGAACTGGCGATAAAAGAGTATCGGAAGTATCAACAGCCATGATAAAACACGTGTGAAAAGACGCCATAGCTTAGCAAAAACATTATGAGACTGCTGCTCACGTGGCATACTCTCGTTTCTCTCCTTCTCATCCATCATATCCGTTCTCCTATTCTTTGAAGCAGGTTACAGACCCGCTGTTCAATTGTAACAGAATCCATCAATTCGTTTTGAAAAGCCATATAAAAGCTATCAACAACTGCTTATCTGTTTGTTCGTTCACACGGAGCGTGACAAAACTCTTGTGCTTACGATAAGCCTCACGCACCTGCCGTTTAACCCTATTGCGCTTTACGGCACGTTTGAAATGCTTCTTCGGAACACTGACTAACACCTGTACATTCGACTCCATGACCATTTCTTCTGGTGCTGAAGTCTCCGACTTACAGTCAATTAGTCTGTAAACAGCCTTCAAAGGGAATGCTGTCATCGCATGACTTCCACCAGTTCCAAGAGCGTATCTATGAGCTTCTTGCTACATAGACGTTCTCCTTTTCTTAGTCTTTCTTCATGCTTTTCCATTCCTTATCAGCCTTTATTTACCGTATGTCCGGTACTGATGTCGGCTCCTTCCCCATCCTTTCAGATGAAGCAGAAGCCGTTATACTATTTATTCTTCTTCTCTTTCTCCAAGAAAGCACGCAATGCACCTGTCATAGAAGGATACTCCTGCGATGGAGCCTGAAGGTCAAGTCTTAATCCTTGTGCCTCAACTTCCTTCGCTGTAGCGGGACCAAAAGGCAGCTATCTTGATGTCTCCCTGCTCGAAGTTAGGGATATTCTCTTTCAGAGCCTTTACTCCTGTTGGGCTAAAGAAGACAAGCATATCATAATCAAAGTTCTTAACTTCTTCCTCTGTTAAGCCATTGCTCACCGTACGATACATCACACATTCCTTGTGCTTGAGCTTATTTGCATCAACAACTCGCTCAGAGCCTCCGTATGTACAGAACTCTGCGGAACAAAGGTACTTCTCAGTCTTATGCTTAGTCATTGTAGGGATAAGACTATCAATCTTTCCCGTATTACCAAAGAACACCTTACGTTTGCGGTACTGAACATACTTCTGGATATAAAGAGCAATCGTTTCAATCACACAGAAATACTTCATATCCTCTGGGATAGTGACACGCATTTCCTTAGCGAGATTAAAATAATTGTCTACAGCATGACGAGAGTAAATACCACAGCGGTATAATCCAACAGGTTTATCTTCTGCTGACGGAACTCTTTTCGCTGAGAGTCCTTCCACTTTAAAAAAATGGTCTGAAAACCAGTTCCACTCCCAAGTCTTCCGCTATGTCGTAATATGGCGACTTTTCGCTTGACGGCTTTGGCTGTGAAACCAAGATCTTTTTTATCATCGTGTCCTAAAAGTTTATTATCAAATAGTTATCTGTAATGAACAAAAACGCCCCACAATACCATCAACAGCATCAATTCGAGCGCACAAAAGTACAAAATTATTTGCAGACTGGCACCCATTCTCTTAAAAAGATACTGTAACTCTTATAAAAAAAGCAAGCATTTTGACGCATAACACTAACAATTAGTGTATAAATCAATGCTGCATGGGTGACAAAGAGAAGTAAACCAGTAAGAGTACTATCGGGAATAATAAGACTCCTTCCAAAGAGGAAAGAAACACCTGTGTTCGCCTCCATTGTCCATTATTTTTTTCCTATCAAAAGACACCCAGTTTACGAATCCATAGACCAGATACTTGAATAGAAATAAGCGACAAACACACCAAAAAGCATCCTATCGCTCCAAAGTTGTGTATCATTCGAAAGCCTACTGCCCCCTAAATCTCGCGCAAATAAATAATAGAGAATACTTCCTAACAAAGAGGGTTTGTGCTATCAAGATAGTCTGAAAGCGCATCTCTTCATTCGTTTCAATAGCCAACTCCTTACTACGACTTACACGAAAGAAACTCTTTATCTGTCGTTCTATGAAATTTCTCGATAGAGAAAACGCCACCATCGCCATCACAAAACAACCTAAGAGCATTGCTGCAATAACATTATCATTGCTTACAGCATAAGGAGCAAGAACGCCCGAAACTCCATCAGCATGATTGTTTCCTCGTTCTAACTTGAAAAACTTATTCCCTTTAAAGTAGCCTTCTTCTGCAAATTTGAAGTCCGTCAGCTGAAACTTCTTCTGTTTTTTAGGGCGTAACAAGATAGACGAGTCAGTTTTCTGACCCGCCTTACCCTCAGAATCGACATTCGCCTTCTTCCCTGCTGCCAATGTTGACTTTAGCAATAGAGAAGGGCGAACAATGGAATCAGTTGTCGGCATTATCTATTAGAGTCCGAATGTCTTTTTAATATCCTCTACTCGATCGAGCTTTTCCCAAGTGAAAAGTTCAATATCAACTGTCTTAGTATCATGATAACGGCTCTCAAAAGTCTTCTGAACAACCTCATTCTGGCGTCCCATATGACCATAAGCAGCAGTCTCCAGATACATTGGCTGACGAAGTTTCAGTGTCTTCTCAATAGCCTTTGGACGAAGGTCAAACAACTTCTTCACCATCTCTGCTATCTCGCCATCAGTAGCCTTCACATGTGAACGACCATAGGTATTCACATAAACGCTAACAGGCTCAGCAACACCAATAGCATAAGCCAACTGTACGAGAATCTCATCACTCACACCAGCTGCCACCATATTCTTTGCAATATAGCGTGTAGCATAGGCTGCAGAACGGTCTACCTTACTTGAGTCCTTACCAGAGAAGGCACCACCACCATGACCGCCTTTACCACCGTAAGTATCAACAATAATCTTACGACCAGTCAAACCAGTATCACCATGAGGACCACCAATCACGAACTTACCCGTTGGATTGACAAGATACTTGATATTGTCGTTGAACAAAGGCAAGTACTTTCTCCGATGTTATCTGTGCCTTTACACGTGGCATAAGGATTTTCAAGTACATCCTTATGATCTGCTCTACCATCTCTTTATCAGCCTTCAACTGTGCCTCACGTGAGTCGTCAGCAGGCTTGATAAAGTCGTCGTGCTAATGTTGAAACAACGATAGTGTCAATTCGCTGTGGGATATTGTCATCGCTATACTCCACTGTCACCTGACTCTTTGAGTCTGGACGGAGATAAGTCATCTGCTTACCTTCCTTGCGGATGTCAGCCAACGTGGTCATAAGGAGGTGTGCCAAGTCGAGTGTCACAGGGCATATAATTGTCTGTCTCGTTACATGCATAACCAAACATCATACCCTGATCGCAGCTCCTGGTTCTCAGCATCACCATTGTCAACGCCACGGTTGATATCATCACTCTGCTCATGAATAGCAGAGAGAACACCGCAGCTATTGCCATCAAACTGATACTCAGCCTTTGTATAACCGATTTTGTTAATTGTCCTACGAGCAATTGTCTGAAGGTCAACATATTCCTTAGACCTTACCTCACCCATAATCACTACCTGACCTGTAGTATTAAAGGTTTCTATAGCGCAACGTGCATCCTCATCATATGCCAAGAACTGGTCGAGCAATGCGTCGCTTATCTGATCGGCAACCTTATCTGGGTGTCCCTCAGATACTGATTCCGATGAAAACAAATATGCCATATATTTATCTACTTTTTTTATGTTTGAATTTACTACTAATTCTCTGTTTAAGTGTGCAAAGTTACTGCAACTTAGCGGGATAACAAAAATAAATAAGTAAGATTTATACATTATTGGGTGATAGATGATGGGTGATGGGTGGTGAATATTGGGTGGTGGGTGGTGAATGTTGGGTGGTGATGATTAGTGAATAGTGGGTGGTGAGTGGTGAATGTTGGGTGGCGATGATTAGTAGTATTCGATGTTAAACGATGAATGATAAAGAAAAATACAATCAAAGATTACCCTTTCAAAAATCTACTTTATTTGAGAAGTCAATAATTACATCGGAACTATTTTTAGTATTATTGTCGCATAATTTGCGACGATATAAACCTTAAATCGTCGCATAAAAATGATTCTTCTGTTAAATATGTGGACACTTTTCGTATTGCTTTAACAGAAGAACCAAAGTTACTCGCTAAACAAAAAACATTGCTAAGATTGTCAACTATCTATCTTATTATTATCCTCTGACATTGAAAACCATTTCTTTTTATACTTCGAAAAATATGCAGATAAGGATTTGAAAAATCATTACATAATTTCAAAGAAAACATCTATAACTAACGGCAAAAACACATAAGAAGCAGGTTTGCAATCAACAGAGTATCAATTAGTTACCAAATAACAAAATAAAAGGTGCTTAATTGGACTTCAAAAGGGCGTTAGTAAGAGCCTTAAAGGGCATCTTTTGCAACCCAAAAGGGCGTCTTTTAGAAGCCAAAAGAGCATGTATTGGGTTTGAGTTGTACGAAAATAATTTACAAACATAATTTAACAAGGGAATAAGCAGGTTGTAGATGACAAATAGACATCGCACCTTATTGCATTTATCATATAGTTTATCCCCCTTTATAAAACCATCTAATTGGAGGTAAGCTTATCATGTATGTGGATTAATCTCATTCTATTAACAATCTACATATTTAACGGAAAAGCCAAATATTGGGTGGTAATGAACAGCAGATATTAGGTGTTAAATGATGGAGGATGACGATATAGCTATCCTACATTTACTCTCCAAGAACGTCGCAAAATATGCGTTATTTGAGAAATTATTTGGAGTTTCGGCATTATTTAAGTATTTTTGTCGCATAATTTGCGACGATATAAGACGCAAATTGTCGCATAAATGATATAAAAGGATGATGTATATACACGAAAGAGACAATTGGACTGACTTCCGTTGGGACACTTCAAAGGTGGAACTACTCCAAGAAGAGGTATTCCGTAAACAGGGTTTGCTTTACGGGAGATTGGCTTCACTGGGCTTTGACAGCAAGATACATGCTATGGCAGAGAACCTTACTTATGATATAGTGTATTCTTCAGAAGTTGAAGGCATCCGCCTCAATGTGGATCAGGTCCGTTCTTCCATAGCAAGAAAACTTGGGATTGAGAACGTAAAACAGACTGCACCATCTCACTATGTTGACTCTGTTGTCAACGTAATGCTCGAAGCTGTACAGCATTATGATATGATTCTCACAAAAGAAAGATTATATGCTTGGCAAGCTGCATTCTTCCCTTCTGGCTACAGTGAAGGTAGCCAGATAGAGATTGGACAGTATCGAACGAACGAGGAGCATATAGTCAGTGGAATATTTGGACGCGAGAAAATTCACTATATTGCTCCTTCTCCAGACCGTATTGAAGAAGAAATGCAAAAGTTCCTCAGATGGTTTAATAAAGAAGAACCTGTAAGTAGTGTCATACGTTCCGCCATTGCTCATTTCTGGTTTGTAAGCATTCATCCATTTGAGGATGGAAACGGACGATTAGCACGTATTCTTTCAGATATGCTCTTGGCACGTGGCGAGAAAAAGTAGGTTCCGTTTCTACAATATTTCATCACAGATAAACAAGGATAAGAAGCACTACTATGACATTCTCGAACGTATGCAGCGTGGAGATGGCGACGTTACGGAGTGGTTAGTGTGGTATATGCAGAAATTGGTGGATGCACTTGACGAAGCTGGTGCCACCGTCACAACAATCTTAAACAAGAGCTTCTTCTGGCAGAAAGCATCAGCTGTGCCTATGACAGAACGACAAACACAAATGCTAAATCTATTTCTTGACGGCTATGAGGCAAAGATAACATCAAAGACATGGGCAACGTTAGCAAAATGTTCGAAGGACACTGCCATTCGTGACATCCAAGATCTGGTTGACAAGAATATCCTTGTAGAAAGTATACCTGGCGCAAAACGACCAAGCTATTCCATCGTTTATGACAAAGAAGATTTAACCCAATTCTTCACGGATGTGAACATAACAGAGGAAAATGGCGTACCATATCTTCATGCTTTATTTAAGACTAAGAAGCCTATACGCGAAAGAGTTACAAAGCTTGACGCTGACCGTTATCAGAAAGGTGATTTGTTATTGAATGATTTACTCAATAAATACTGTTCGTATATGATTGCCGACAATAAAGACTGATGACTCTCTATCTATGCTAATGAAGTATATGAATACAAAGGAATATGATAGTTCCGTGTGCATAAAAAGTAGACATCGTAAAAATCGACAGGTTCTACAAGCATTTTATCGACCAAAGAAAGAGAGCCCATTTGCCAGAAATGACAAATGGACTCTCTTTCTTTTAAATGATAAAAAGCTATCTCCTACAAATTCTTTTTCATGAAGAAAAATATTTAATTACATGAAGAAAAGATTTATTTTTCACGACAATAAATATTTATTTTCATGAAAAATAATTCGCTGTTGGTAGTTTGTTAAATGAAAAAGGACCCATGAGAGTCCTTTTTCAAACATAGAATACGTATTATTTTGCTGGTGTCATTACCACCTCTGCATGGTTACCTGCTGCCAAGATCTGCTTCAAGTGAGCAGCAAGCTTAGCTGGGGTGATTGCCTCAACAGTCTTCTTATAGTTGGTATGGAAGTCTACACCTGACCAGATATAATCATCGAGAATACCCATCCAATAGCCGTTAGTCTTAGCAGAAAGTTCTGCATCCTTAAGCATGAAGTCCTTCACCTTCTGCACCTTATCGGCATCCATCTTCATTGTATTTTCCTTCATACCCTCAGCAAGAAGCTTCAATGCAACATCAGACTTCGCTGGGTCCATTGGACAATAAGCCTGAATAAGTGCTACTGGCTTGTTGCCAAGACGGCGTAACTTACCACCTGCGCTTACAGAGTAAGCTGCACTCGCATCCTCACGAATACTCTTCAAGTAAACCATAGAGAGCACCTGACCCGCAGCACTGGTAAGAATATCATTCTCAAGAGTGTAAGCCATTGGCGCATGCCACATCTCAAAGGCAATCGCCTTTGGTGTTTCAGACTTGCGAGTGAACTTATTTACCGCCTGACCTGCTACATAACTTGGAACTTCCTTCCAGTTTTCAGCCTTGCCCTTAGGCAGACATGCAATATACTTCTCAATCAATGGGCGGAGTGTAGCCTCATCAAAGTTACCTACAGTAGTAAACAAACTGACCAGGATTAGCAAAACGCTCCTTCCAAATCTGCAAGATACGATCGTAATTAACGTTCTTCAATGTGTTCAATGTCATTGGGGCAAAGCGTGCTTCATGACCATAGATAGTGTTGCTGATCGAATCACCGAACACACTCTCAGGTGAGAGATCCTTGTTCTTGAGCGCTAACTCCATTTGTGCCATCATTGCTTTGTATGAAGCCTCATCCTTGCAATATTGGTAAAGTTGAGGTAAAAGCAACTGCATCATCGTCTCAATGTCCTTTGGAACACATGATCCAGCTAATGACTGATAGTAGCTTGACATGCTGCAGCCCACAGAAGCCTGCTTACCAGAGAGTGCCTTCTGTAATTCCTGACGTGAGAAATTACCCAAACCGCTGTAACCGAGGACAGCATCAAAGAGTTGTAAGTTGCTGAAGTCAGCCTTACCATAGAGACCCTTACCGCCCTTCGCAGAAGCTTGGAACTGAATTTCATTGTCCTTGAAGTCGGTCTTCTTCAGAATAACACGTGCGCCATTGCTCAGTGTCAACTCCTTATAACCAAGTACTTTATTCTCCTTCTCGCTGACAATCTTACCAGCCTTAGGGAGTTTCTTCTCATCGAGTAGAGGCTCCTGCTTTACGTTGTCAACGTATGGTTCAATCTTTTCAGCACGTACAGCATTGATTGTCTGAGCCATCTGAGCCTCTGTTGGGTAAGTAGCACCAGCCTTCTCCTGTGCAAAGATATAAGCTACGAAGTTACTATCCTTATCCGTGATGAGTTCCTGTGCATACTTATTGATAACGTCAACGTTCAATGCAGGCATCTCAACCAACTGCTTCATAATCTGATAATCATCCTCCTTGCTTGGGATTGGTTCGTTAGCAAGATAGTGATCACGAAGTTCATCACCATACTGAGCGTTCTTTACCTTGTTACGATTAACGTAAGCAGACTCCAACTGAGAGAGGTATTCAGCCTTCATACGGTCGTATTCGCCTGCTGTAAAGCCATAAAGACGAACGCGCTGTGCCTCACGATAGATAGCAGCAAGTGCTTGAAGGTCCTTGCCTTCCTTAGCATCAGCAGCCATACTGAAGGCTGCCTTTGGTTTTGAAAGCATGTAATCGCCATCCTCTGAATAAGCACCTGTGAAAGGACAGTCGGCTTTCTGTGCTAATTCAGCGAGTCGCTGATTGAGCATCATAGTGATGATATTCTTTGCGTAAGAGTCTACATAGTAGTACATATCGCCCTTCTGTGCGTCAGGGAAGGCGTCATGCTTCATACTGAAACCAACCTGACTGTAAGGCATCTCCTTATCCTTACCAAACACGTAGATAGCGTCCTTGGTGTCTGGCACAGCCTCTTCTACAACCTGTGCTGCATTTGCAGGAACAGTAGCGTTAGCCCAAAGCTTCTTAATCTCATTCTCTGTGTGGTCTACATCGATATCACCAACAACGATGATACACTGATTATCTGGACGATACCACTTCTTATAATAATCGCGGAGGTCCTGATAAGGGAACTTGTCAACAATGCTCATCAAACCGATTGGCATGCGATGACCATACTTTGAGTTAGGATAGAACTTTGGCAAAACGTCATCATAGATTCGCATCACTGGTGTACGGCGCAGCTGCCACTCCTGATGAATAACGCCACGTTCCTTATCTATCTCCTTGTCAGCAAGTGTCAAGCCGTTTGACCAGTCCTTAAGAATCAACAGACAAGAGTCGAGTGCTGTCTGACGAGTTGTTGGCACGTCGCAGATACGATAGACCGTCTGGTCGATACTGGTGTAAGCATTCAAGTTACTACCGAACTCAACACCAAGTGAACGGGTGAATTCGAGGAGCGTAGAATCAGGGAAATGCTCTGAACCATTGAATGCCATGTGCTCAAGGAAGTGAGCCAAACCACGCTGGTTGTCGTTCTCTTGAATAGAACCAACACGCTGCGCAATGTAAAAATTGGCTACGCGTTCTGGCCATTCATTGTGAAGGATGTAGTAAGTTAAGCCATTGCTGAGCTTACCTTGTCTTACATTCTTATTCACAGGGATAGGTCCCATCTGCTGTGCAGAGACCATACCAGTGACAAAAAGTAAGACGATTAAGAATAAATGTTTGATTTTCATCTTAAACGTTGTTTGTAATTTTTAATATTAGTTTTATGGCGCAAAGATACATAAAAATCCGTTACGCAATCCGATTTTTTTATTTTTTATATCTTAACAAAGTATCAATAAAGATTATTCTGGCAATAAGTCCATCTGCTGACGCTCGTTATACTGGATATTACGAGGGTGATGTTCAGAATTTCCTGCCGTAGTGTAGAGGTGTCGATATGCGTATAAATCTCTGTTGTTCCGATACTTTCATGTCCTAACATTGCCTGAATTGCACGCAAGTCGGCACCACCTTCGAGTAAGGAGGTGGCAAAGGAGTGGCGAAGGGTGTGTGGAGAAATTGTTTTCTTGATACCAGCTTCAACCGCATATCGACTTAATCATGATAAGAATCATCGTACGCGTAAAGGTGCTGTCACGACGATTAAGAAAGACATAATCCTCCTCTCCGGGTTTGATTTTTCATCACATTACGATCGGCAAACCAATAGTTTAGCTCGTCTAAGGCACGTGGTGAGATTGGAACCAAGCGTTCCTTCGAGCCTTTACCCATCACTCGGATATACTGTTCTTCGATATATAGGTTGGAAAGTTTTAGGTTGGTGAGCTCTGATACACGCAGTCCACAAGAAAACAAGACCTCAATAATAGCACGGTTGCGGTGTCCTTCCCACTTTGAAAGGTCTATTGCCTGTTCTAAGAGGTCTACTTCTGCCGTGGAAAGAACCTCTGGTAAGTGGTCAGGGTTGCTTTGGCGACTCTAACAACTCAGTCGGGTCTACTTCCAAAATAACCATCAATAACGAGAAACGATAGAACTGACGCACCCCACTGAGAATGCGTGCCCAGGCGAGGACCAATGCCAGGTCGGAGATAAAAGGCTGCAAAGTGTTCTAAAATCTTCTAACTTCACATCCAACACATCAACCTGTTCCACAGCAAGATAGCGAAAGAGCTTATCTACATCACGCATATAAGCATCCAACGTATTAGCCGAATAGCCTTTCTCTAATTTCAGATAACGACGGTAACGGCTGACAATATCCTTTGAATTCTTGTCTGTTTCCATTTAATTTCTTATTTTTGCATACTGCAATTTATATGCAAAGATACATTAAAAACGATATTTGAGAAGAAAGAGATGTGAAAAGTAATCATTATTAATGGTCCCAACTTGAACCTGTTAGGGGTGCGTGAACCTGAAATATACGGTAGTCTGTCTATGGATACCTTCCTTTCACAACTGCGTGAAAGCTATCCTAACTGTACCATTGACTATTATCAAAGTAATGTTGAGGGCGAACTCATCAACAAGCTACAAGAGACTGGCTTCTCATATGATGGCATTATCCTCAATGCTGGGGCTTATACGCATACAAGTATTGCTCTTTTGGATTGCATCCGCTCTCTACAAACGCCAGTGATTGAGGTGCATATCAGTAATGTTAACGACCGTGAGGACTTCCGTCGACACTCAATGATTGCCCCTGCTTGCAAGGGTACGATCCAAGGCTTTGGTCTTAACAGCTACAGATTGGCTATAGAGGCTTTGTCACTCCTATAACCTTTCAACACTCATCATCACTATCATCACCCATGCCAACAACCAACACCTATACTTCTCTCACTGATGAGGCGGGCTGCGATGCCTATCTTGCCTCGCATATCGACCCAGAAGGCGATTATCTTTACCGTCTTTATCGTGCCACAAATATCCATACTATTCACGGACGTATGGCAAGTGGTCATCTGCAGGGGCGTCTCCTAAAGATGCTTGTACAGATGATACGCCCTAAGAATATCCTCGAGGTGGGTACTTTCAGTGGCTATTCGGCTATCTGTATGGCTGAAGGATTAGAGGAAGGGGGCAAGCTCTATACCTTTGAAATCAATGACGAGGATAGAGTTTCACCCGTCCTTGGATTGAAGGGTCGCCTGTTGCCGACAAGATTGACTTCCGTATCGGTGACGCTGCAGAAGAGGCTCCAAAGTTAGGGATTATGTTTGATATGGCTTTCGTCGATGGTGACAAGCGCAATTATACGGAGGTATATGAGAAACTACTGCCTATCATCCGTTCTGGTGGTTATATCCTCGCTGACAACACACTGTGGGATTGGGACGTCATCGACTCAGCCTACGACCACGACCAACAAACGATTGGCATCCGCCGTTTCAATGACTTTATTGCTAAAGACGACCGAATCGAAAAAGGTTATTCTCCCATTACGCGATGGGTTAACGCTGATTAGAAAGAAATAAAAAGCACATATAGCTGGCCCTCCCCTGCCCCTCCCCCATGGGGAGGGAGTAATCTACAAAGGGATAACTTTAACGATTGTATAACTCATTCGTCGCATTCGTTCTTATAACCGACAGCAATGTGGTTGGTCCTCAACACCACTGGTGCTTACCATCCGCACCACACGTGCGGGGCGTTCGCACAACATGTGCGGAGCCTCAACACCAAACACAAAAAGCCAACTTCCATCCCCGAAACATCCGCATTTCATCACCACCCAACATCCATCAACTATCACCCAGCATAACATTTCATCACCAACCAACACCCAACAACTATCACCCACCATAACATTTCATCACCACCCATCACCCAACAACTATCACCCACCATAACATTTCATCACCACCCATCACCCAACAACTATCACCCAGCATAACATTTCATCACCAACTAACACCCAACAACTATCACCCAGCATAACATTTCATCACCGACCAACACCCAACAACTATCACCCAGCATAACATTTCATCACCACCCAACACCTAACATTCAACACCCATTATCCAACACCCAGCATAAAAGTTTGTGGGTTTTTCAAACTTTCAGTACCTTTGCAGGATAAAACAATAAATAGATAAGACAATGCAAGAGACAAGACAAAACCGCATATCACGTCTCCTTCAAAAGGAGTTAGCAAGTATTTTCCAGACACAGACACGTATGATGCATGGTGTTTTGGTTAGTGTAACACGTGTAAAGGTGAGTCCAGACCTCAGTATCTGTACCGCCTACCTCAGTATTTTCCCATCTGAGAAAGGAGACGAAATACTAAAAAACATCAATGCCAATGAGAAGACTATCCGCTACGACTTAGGTCAGCGTGTGCATAATCAGCTGCGTATCATCCCTGAGCTTCGCTTCTTCATTGACGACTCCCTCGACTACTTGGAGCGCATTGATGAGTTACTAAAGAAGTAGGAAGTGGGTGATGAGTGTTGAATGTTGGGTGTTGGGTGATGAATGTTGGGTGTTAATGATTACTACAAAGTGTATTAATACTCCACCAAACATCAACACCCATCATTCAACACCTAACACTCTACCCGTCAACACCCATCACTCAACACCCAACACCATTTTTCCCCAACACCCAACACCCATCATGAACTTCCCTTTTTACATTGCCCGCCGTTACCTCTTCTCAAAGAAGAGTACACATGCTATTAACGTTATCAGCCTCATCTCCGTACTCGGAGTGTCTGTGGCAACAATGGCATTGGTCGTTGTATTGAGCGGATTTAATGGCTTTTCAGACCTTGTAGCATCCTTCTTCACCAACTTCGATCCACAAATAAAGATTGAAGCAGCAAAGGGTAAGGCTATGTCGGCTAACGACCCTTTACTTTTAAAGGTTAAAAAAATACCTTCAGTAGAGGTGGCTACAGAATGTGTAGAGGACCAAGCATTAGCTATCTATCACGACAAACAAGCTATGGTCAATGTGAAGGGTGTGGAGGATAACTTCGATTCGCTGACACATATCAGTAATATCCTCTACGGAGAGGGTGACTTTAGACTTCATACAGCCAATCTGCAATATGGGGTTCTCGGTATTAGATTGGCACAAGACCTCGGTACTGGGGTTGCATGGCCAGACTACTTACACATCTATGCGCCCCAGCGTGAAGGACAGTATGATGCTTCTGATCCAACAAATGCCTTTGTAAAAGACTCATTGATATCTCCGGGAGTACTCTTCCAAGTAAAGCAGATGAAGTATGACAAGGGATATATTATCACCTCCCTTGAGTTCGCACGCCGTATATTCAACCGACAGGGAGAAATGACTTCTCTTGAGTTACGCATGAAACCGGGTGTCGACATTGACAAGGCAAAGGACGAAATACAAACCCTTCTCGGTGATAAATATAAGGTATTAGATCGCTACGAGCAGCAAGCTGACACGTTTAATATCATGCGTATAGAGAAGCTCTTTGCCTATATCTTCCTCACGTTTATCCTTATGGTGGCATGCTTTAACATCATTGGTTCGCTCTCTATGCTCATCATCGACAAGAAGAATGACGTCATCACCCTGCGTAACCTCGGTGCAACAGATAGTCAGATACGTCGTATCTTCCTCTTTTGAAGGTAGAATGATTTCTGCTGCTGGTGCTGTTATCGGTATTGCACTTGGCTTATTACTTTGCTGGTTACAGCAGACATACGGTCTTGTACAGCTTGGTGATCAAGCAGGAAACTTTGTTGTCAATGCCTATCCTATCAGTGTTCATCCCGAAGATATCATCACAATCTTCCTCACAGTTATCCTTGTTGGCTGGCTTTCCGTGTGGTATCCTGTACGCTATATGAGTCGTAAACTGACGAGGGATTAAGCTATCCCTCGCCTATCGACTAACAACTATAAACCCTAAACAATATGACTGAAAACCTAAACGACAAAATTATCATCTATCAAAGTGAAGATAGTAGACCCAACTTGATGTGAAGTTGGAAGGAGAAACGAGTATAGCTTACGCAGAGCTCAGATGGTAGAACTATTTCAATCCAGCAAAGCTACAATAAGCGAACATATTAAGCACATCATTGAAGATGATGAACTCGATGCGAACTCAACTGTTCGGAAATTCCGAACAGTTCAACAAGAAGGCAAACGGCAAGTTTCTCGTATAGTCGCTTATTACAATCTTGATATGATAATATCCGTGGGATATCGTGTAAATACAAAACGTGGTATCGTTTCCGCCAATGGACAAACTCTGTTCTTAAGCAATATCTTGTCAAAGGCTATGCTATCAATGAGGACATTCGCAAACATCAGATTGCAGAACTGCGCCAACTCATACAAGTATTAGGCAGAGCCATCCAGCAACAACCAGCAAAGACGACGGACGAAAGCAATGCGCTCTTTGATGTCGTTGTAGAACTATACCTACGCACTCGACACACTCGACAACTATGATTACCAGCGACTTCACATCGCCAAGACCACCAAGAAGAACCATTCCACGCCACATACGAGAATGCCATGCACGAGATAGATATGCTTCGACAGAAGTTTGGTGGCTCTGTTCTCTTTGGTAATGAGAAAGATGACTCCTTCAGAAGTTCTATCGGACAAATCTATCAAACCTTCGATGGTACGGAACTTTATCCAGTGTAGAGGAGAAAAGCGGCTATGCTTCTCTATCTTGTCACTAAGAACCACTCGTTTCAGCGATGGTAACAAGCGCATTGCAGCCACCCTCTTCCTATGGTTTATGAACAACAATGCCATCCTCTATCGTCCTGATGGTACCAAACGAATTGCTGACAACACCCTCGTTGCCCTCACCCTAATGATTGCTGAGAGCAAAACAGAGGAAAAGGATATAATGGTAAAGGTAGTGGTGAACCTTATCAACCAATCCAATTAGTAAATACAGTAAGAGAAATACAGTACAAAGCAAAGCTATAATATAGAGTCTATTATATGC
>BNJS01002285.1_pt1 | contig 22894 bp, 23 predicted proteins | sample 8540461 | NCBI WGS metagenome assembly BNJS01 (sample SAMD00202454, study PRJDB9452) | human saliva metagenome | isolation source: human saliva | place: Japan | reverse complement strand
TTTCTCCTAACGGTACTTATAATGGTTCTAATAGTGTAGGGGTAAACTCTGTAGTTGTTGGTTATCAAAACAAAACTGACAACAATGCGGGTACATTAGCATACGGTGCTAATAATACTGCTTATGGTGATAGTGCATTTGCCATTGGTACTAATAATAAGGCAAATGGTGGTAATGCGTACGCTAGGGTAACACTTCAGAAGCTAAAGGTACAGCAACACTTGCGTTTGGTAACCAAGCAAAAGCATTGGCTGACTATACTGTAGCTATTGGTTCCGGCGCACAAGCAACTGCTAATAATGCTGTAGCTGTAGGTCGTGTGAATAAAGCGACAAATGCTTCCGCGGTAGCTCTTGGTGTTAACAATAAAGCAGAAGGTCAAGATTCTACTGCAGTAGGTTCTACTAATACTGTAACAGGTGATCAATCCTCCGCATTCGGTCGTGAAAACGTAATCCAAGGCGCTTCCGTAGCTGGTGCTACAGCAGTTGGTTACAAAAATAAAGCGTCTGGTGACCGTGCTATTGCAATCGGTGAGGGTAATGACTCTCAAGTAGAAGATACAATCACTATGGGTACAAAAAATACTGCATCCGTTGGTGGCGGTATTGCTATTGGTCAAAATAACGTTGCGAACTCTGGTGGTAATGCAGGCAATACTATGATTGCTATCGGTCTGAGAATGAGGCAACTGCTCCAGATCATAGCGAAATTGGTCGTGACTAAAGCGACTGCAAATACTCTGTTGCTCTTGGTGCTCGTTCCGGGCGATCAGCGGTCTGTTGCGATTGGTGGCAATGGTGATGGTTACAAAACTACATCTAATGGTTTAGGCGCAACTGCTTTTGAGGTATGCAAGCTAAAGCTGATGGTACTGCTGCAACTGCAGTAGGTGGTGTGTCTGAAGCAACTGCTAATGGTGCAGCTGCATTTGGCCAAGGCGCGAAAGCAACTGCAGTTCAAGCAACAGCTTTAGGCTATAAATCTGAAGCATCTGTAAAAGATGGTGTTGCTCTCTGGTTCTACATCTAAAGCAACTGTAGATAAAGGCGTTAAAGGCTTCAACATGCTGAAGATCGTGATAATAAATACGGTGGTTTAGCTGGTACTGCACAAAACATCCACATTGGCAGCTGTTTCCGTAGGTGACAGTGCTACTGCAACTCGTCAAATTGACAGGTCTTGCTGCAGGTAAAGAAGATACTGATGCTGTTAACGTAGCTCAATTCAAGAAGCGTTAACTTGAAATATGCTGGCGACACTGGTAAAGGCGATGTATTGTTGGACAATGGTACATTGACAGTTAAAGGTGATGTCTTTCTCCACAGAAGCTGATGCTACAGTGCATTGAAAATTAAAAACTTAAAGAAGGCGCTACAATCACTGATAACAACGGTAAAGTTGTACCTCCAACTACAAATGGTGTAGCAACTACTGATAACGTAGCACAAGCTATTAACCGTTCTGGTTGGAATGTAACTTCCGCTAACAATGGTGGTACTACAAACGGTACATCTATTGAAAAAGTAAGCCCTGGCGATACTGTTACTTTCAAAGCTGGTAAAAACATTGTATTAGACCAAGCTGGTAAACAATTCACATATTCCTTGAATAAAGACGTTGATTTGACTAAAGATGGTTCTTTAACAATTGGCGACACTGTAATGAATAACGGTGGTATGACTATCACTGGTGGTCCATCTGTAACTAAAACTGGTATCAACGCTGGTAACAAAAAAATCACTAACGTAGCTCCTGGTACTGATGATACTGACGCAGTTAACGTAAAACAATTAAAATCCGCTAAGACAGAAGTTAAAGCTGGTGCAGGCGTAACTGTAGCTAAATCTCAAGGTGCTGAAGGTCAAGATATCTACACAGTAAGCTCTACTGGTGCTACTGGCTCTACAGATCCTTCTAAACTTGTAGATGGCAAAAACACTAAAGTTGAAGGTGACGGCACAGCAGCTACTCCTTATAAAGTAAATGTAGAAGGCGACTTGGCAGACATCTCCTCCATCACAAATGGTGCTGATTCTGGCAAACTTACTTTCGAAGGTGACAAAGTTGTAAAAGTTGGTGGTGACAACCCTATTTCCTTAGATGGTAAAGGTGGTTATGTAACTGGCTTACAAAACAAAGATTGGGATATCACTAACCCAACTGTTGTTTCCGGTCGTGCAGCAACTGAAGACCAATTGAAAAAAGTAAGCGATGGCTTCAACAACACAATTAAATTAGCTGGTAACACTGGTAATACAGATACTCAAAAATTCAACAAAACTGGTGGCTTAAGCTTCGGTGTTGTAGGTGCTAACAACGGTCAATACATCAAAACAACTGCTTCTGGTACAGATGTAGTAGCTGATTTGTCCGATGATGCAAAAGCTAAATTGAACCATACCGTTTGAAGTAGCTCCTGGTTCTAAGAATGTAACAGTAACTAAAGATACAACTGATCCTAATAAAACAGTTTATAAAGTAGCTGTTGCTAATACTTCTTCTGTACCTGGTGGTGCTTCCTCTACTGAAAGTGTAGTTAAAAAAGCTGACGCAGCTGGTGACACTAACATTGCTGACATCACTGTAGGTAATGGTAAAAACTCTGGTGACCCAGATGCTCAATACGAAGTTAATGTTTCCCGTAATGCTGTTAAAGATGCAGCTCGTGAAGCAGTAACAGTTAACAACGGTGGTACAACTACTGGTGGTAACTACACAGCTGATACAAATAATCCCTATCACTGTTAACCCTGTGAAAGATGATGCAAACCATAACACTACATATGAAGTGAAATTCGATGGTGAAAAAGCAGCTAAACAAATTCCTTTGACATACAAAGCTAATGGTACTGGTGACCAAAAAGTTAAATTGGATAAAGGTTTAGACTTCACAAACGGTTCTAATACAACAGCTTCTGTAGCAGCTGATGGCGTAGTTAAATACGACTTGAACAAAGACGTTGATTTGACTAAAAACGGTTCCTTAACAATTGGTGACACTAAAGTTAACAACGATGGCGTAACTATCACTGGTGGTCCATCTGTGACTAAAACTGGTATTGATGCTGGTAACAAAAAAATTACTAACGTAGCACCTGCTACTGATGGTACTGACGCTGTTAACTACGATCAATTGAAAGCAGCTCGTACAGTTGTTACTTCCAACGACAAATCTGTAACAATTAATAAAACAACAAATGGCGACCAAGTAACATATGACTTACATGTAAATGCAGCTGCTGGTACAGCATCTACTTGGAACTTGAAATCTGGTGCAGTTTCTGCTACAGAAGGTACACATTCTGGTGACACAGATCAAACATTGCAGACGGTAAATCCGTTACAATGCAAGCTGGTAAAAACTTAACTGTTAAACAAACTAACGACGGTAACGGTAATACAGAAGTTGCATACGCTCTTGATAAAAATCTTAAAGATCTTACAAGCGTAACAACTGACAAAGTTACTACTAAAGAAATCGGCTTACAAGATCCAACTGGTAAAACTACAACAATCAAGAACGATGGCGACCGTATTACATACACTAAAGACGGTGAAACTAAAGTTCATGAAGTAGCTACTCTTGAAGATGAAAAACACATCAAACCTGGTAGCTATGCTGTACAAAACGACGGCAGCGTAACTATGACTTACGTTGACGGTAAAGGTAACCCAGTAGCTAACGAAGAAGCTAAAATTACTGGTATCGCTAAAAACGATCTTTCCAACATCACTAATGATGGTAAGAAAGTAATCACTGGTCTTGGTTCTAAAGTTGAAGCTGGTGACAACGTAACTGTTACTGATAGCAACTGATGCAACTACAGGTCAAAAAACTTACACTGTAAATGCTAAATTAGCGAAAATTGAAAACGGTAAAAAATACTAACGAAAGACTGAGACTGGTACAGACGCTGATCCATACAAATCTCAACGTTGAAGGTGACTTAACTGATATCAACTCCATCACAAAATGGCGCTGGTACTGGTCAAAACTCACATTCGGTCCTAACGAAACAGTAACAGTTGGTGGTACTAACTCCCAATCAGCTTGAACGCTCAAAACTGGTAATATCGGTGGTTTGACTAACAAAACATTCGATCCTAACAATATCGTATCCGGTCAAGCAGCTACAGAAGATCAATTGAAATCTGCACATGATTCCTTGAAAGCTTCTGAATTACACATCGCTCCTACAGCAGTTAAAGCTGGCAGCACTGAAGCTAAAGGCGGTGTAGCTTCCGGTACTGAAAACGTATACAAATACGATGCAGCTACTAAGAAAGTTACATTGACTTACAACGATGGCAACGGTAAAGCAGTAACTGATACTAAAGCAGTTATCGACTTCTCCGACTTGAACATCCCAGTCCTGCAGCAGCTTACAGCTTCAAAACTAAATGCAGACTGGTAACCTTTAAAGACGGTCAAACTGCAGCAGAAACAGAAGTAGCAAGCGGTAAAACTGTAAAATTCGGTGCAGGCAAAAAAACTTGACTGTAAAACAAGAAATCGGTGCTAATGGTAATCATACTTACACTTATGCATTGAACAAAGACTTAACTAACCTAGATAAAGTAGTTGTTAATGGTAAAGATGGGTCAACCTGGTAAAGACGGCGTAACTATCACTGGTCCCTCACTGGCGCAGCTGGTCAAGATGGTAACAACGGTAAAGTTGGTATCACTGGTAAAGATGGTAAAGACGCAGTATCTATCTCCGGTAAAGATGGCGTAGGTCACATTGGTTTGACTGGCCCTGCTGGTAAAGATGGTAAAAATGCAACTGCTGACATCACTGTAAAAGATGGTGTTCCAGGCGTTGACGGCCAACCTGGTGAAACTATGACTCGTATCGTATACCAAGATAAAGACGGTAACGAACATGAAGTAGCAACTCACGATGATGGCATGAAGTTCGCTGGTGACGACGGTCAAGCTGATCCAACTAAAGTTATTAAGAAACATCTTAACAACGTAGTAGATATCGTTGGTGGCGCTGATAAAGCTAAATTGACTGATAACAATATCGGTGTAAACAACGACAATGGTAAAATTGAAAGTTCAATTGTCTAAAGACCTTGATCTTACTAAAGATGGTTCCGTAAAAATTGGCGATACTAAAGTTGATAACAACGGTATGACAATTAAGGCTGGTCCAACTCCTGGTACAACTACAACTGATGTTAGTTGACTAACCAAGGTCTTGACAATGGTGGTAACAGTTACTAGATGTTAAAGCTGGTGAAAACGATACAGATGCTGTAAACGTTAAACAATTGAAAGACAAAGTAACAACTGTTGAATCTTCCAATAACTCCATCAAAGTAGTTGATAAAAACGATCCCTACATCTACAACTTATGATGCAGCTAAAGGTCACCAATATGATATCACTATTAATAATCAATCTGTAGTTGAAAAATGCTCAAACTCCAGTTGTTTATACTAATAAAGATGGCGACAAACTTTACAAAAATCGTAGATCCTGCTACTGGTAATGTTACATTTCAATACTAAGCCCTGATGGTACTGGTACTACAGTTCAACCTGCTGATGTAATTGCATCCATGAACAATGGTGGCAATTCCACAACAGATCCTATGAAGTTGAACAATGTTGGTTCTTCTATTCAAAATCCAAATTCTGACAGATACATTCTTAGACAAACAATTGGAAGCATGCAAATACTAATACACCAAGAATGGTGCTGTTAACGTATCTGACCTCAAGAAAACATCTGATGCTCTTTGATCGACAAAGGTCTTGTATTTGATGCAAATAACGCGGATCCTAAGACAAACAAACTTGGTTCTAAAGTAACTATTGCTGGTACAGGTGCTCTTGCTACTGGCGAAAAACTTTGCAGATAAATACAACACTGACAACATCAGAACTAATATTGCACAAGATGGAGATGGTAATACTACTGTTGAAATCGGTCTTAATAAAAAAACCTTAAAGGTTTAGAAATCTGTTAGCGTTCCAGGTAAAGATGGCGTTGATGGTAAAGACGGTGTATCCATCACTGGTAAAGATGGTGCTAACGGTGTTGACGGTAAAGTTGGTATCGGTAAAGACGGCAAAAGATGCTGTATCTATTTCCGGTAAAGATGGTATGGTCACATTGGCTTAACTGGTCCTGCTGGTAAAGACGGTAAAAGATGCTACTGCAGACATTACTGTTAAAGAAGGCAAAGCTGGCGTAGACGGTAAAGATGGTGTTGATGGTATCACTCGTATCGTATACCAAGATAAAGACGGTAACGAACATGAAGTAGCAACTCACGATGATGGCATGAAGTTCGCTGGTGACGACGGTCAAGCTAACCAAGATACTAATCCACGTTATTAAGAAAACATCTTAACAACGTAGTAGATATCGTTGGTGGTGCTGATAAAGCTAAATTGACTGATAACAATATCGGTGTAAATAACGACAATGGCAAATTGAAAGTTCAATTGTCTAAAGACGTCGATCTTACTAAAGATGGTTCCGTAAAAATTGGCGATACTACAGTTAACAACGATGGTTTGACTATCACTGGTGGTCCATCTGTAACGAAAGACTGGCATCAATGCTGGCGATAAGACAATCACAGGCGTTAAAGCTGGTGAAAAGCTGATACAGATGCTGTAAACGTTAAACAATTGAAAGACAAAAGTAACAACTGTTGAAATCTTCTGATGGTACTATCTCTGTAACTGATACTAACATGACCCTACTTCGCAACTTATGATGCAAATAGGGTCACCAATATGACATCAAGATCAATAGCCAAGGTGTTGTAAACAATGCTCAAATTCCAGTGGTATACACTAAACAAGATGGCACTAAAGTTTACAAACAACCAGATGGCACTTTCACACAGCTAAAGATTGACGGTACTGGTGATGTAGTTCCTGCAAACGATGTTATCGCATCTATGAACAGTGCTGGTAACTCCTCTACTGAGCCTACTAAGTTGAACAACGTTGGTTCTTCCATTGCTGACAAAGCTGGCGATACTTACTTAGATAAGATCAACAACGCTGCTGCAGACAACAATGCTAAGAACGGTGCTGTAAACGTAACAGACCTTAAAAATACTGCTGATGCAATCGGCAACAAAGGCTTGAACTTCGGTGCTCAATCTGGCGATGACATCCACAAAAAAACTTGGGTGAAAAAAACTTGAAATCGTTGGCGAAGGTACTAAAGCTGATAACTAACTACAGTGCTGAAAACATCAAAACTATGACAAAAGATGGTAAAGTTGTAATCGGTCTTGATAAAGATCTTAACGGCTTGAACTCCATTGGCGTTCCTGGTAAAGACGGCGTAGCTGGTAAAGATGGCGTATCCATCTCCGGTAAAGACGGTGCTAACGGTGTTGACGGTAAAGTTTCCATCGGTAAAGACGGTAAAGATGCTGTATCCATCGCTGGTAAAGACGGCGTAGGTCACATTGGCTTGACTGGTCCTAAAGGTGCTGACGGTAGCAACGGTAAATCTGTTGATATCTCCACTAACGACGGTAAACAAACATTAGTAAACCCAGAAAAATGGCACTGATAAATCTCAACGTATCGTTTACACTCCACAAGATAAAGACGGCAACCCTATTAAAGGTAAAGACGGCAAAGATATCGTACGTGAAGTGGCAACTATGGACGATGGCTTGAAATTCACTGGCAACAACACTGGTACTGAAAACAAACATGCGTTGAATACACTTGTTAAAGTTCAAGGTGAAGGCGTAACTGCTGCTGAATCCGCTACATTCAAATCCGCTGCTGGTAACATCAACGTAGTAGCTGATGGTAACGATACATTAACTGTTAAGATGAACAAAAGATCTTAAAAAAACATCAACTCCATCAAAAAAACAGCGAAAATGGCCCCTGCATTGAACTTCAACGCTGGTGATCTTTCCGTAACTGGTGGTAACCTCAACATGGGTGGTAACAAAATTACTAACCTTGGTAAAGGTACTAACGATACAGATGCGGTTAATTTGAAACAATTGAAAGACTCCCGTACTATCGTTAAATCTACTGATGGTACTGTAGGTGTTCGTGAATCTGAAACTACAGATGGCGCTAAAGTATACGACTTGTCTACTGGTGCAAGCCCTCGTTTCGATGAGTTAACTGATGAAATCGGTCGTGTAGGTGCACAAGGTGCAGCTCTTGCAGCATTGAAACCTATCCAATACGATCCATTAGAACCAACTCAAATCATGGCTGGTTATGGTAACTACCGTGGTAACTCCGCTATTGCAATGGGCGTTGCTCACTACAAAAACGAGTCCACAATGATGCATGCTGGCTTGGCATGGGCTGGTGGTTCCCGTCACATGATGGCAAACGCTGGTGTAACTTGGAAAGTTGGCAACCGTGATAGCGAAGCTGCTGTAGCAGATCGTTACCGCAAAGGCCCTATCAGCTCCGCTTATGCAATGCAACAAGAAATGGCATCCGTTAAAGCACAAAACGCTGGATTAAAAACAGAAGTATCTGATTTGAAAGCTGAAAACGAACAAATGAAAGCTCAAATTGCTGCAATGATGGCAAAACTTGGTATGTAATCATTTGAGAGAGTAAGAACTGAATGAACTTAGGATGGTATGCGCTACCTAGCGTAGCGCTTACCTCTCCCTATGGTTTATGAAAGCAGTGCTTTCAGATATGAACGTGTAATACGTGTGAAAGATACTTTCACCATAATCTAACGATAGAAAAGAGGAATATAGAATGAAAAAATCTACATTACTTGCTTGTGCAGCGGCTCTTGTTATTTCTACAGGTGTTGTAGGTGCACAATCCGCTCCAACATATGACGATAACTTAATTTACGTAACCCAGTATCTGCGCCTGCATTGAGCAACGTAGTATTGGTTCCTGTGGCTAGCCCACAAACAGTGTCTGCTGTTCATGACTATGTAAAAGCTTGGCAAAATGCGGAGATCAACATCGCAAAAGCTAAAGTGAAATACGAAAACCATGAGCGTATGACAAAAGCTGAGAAAAAATGGTTACATTCCTATGACAAACACAACTATGCTGACTACTTCCGTACACATTCCATCGGTCGTGTACATGGTCAAGAAGTGTTCTTGAACTGGAATGGTGAAAACCGTAATAAAAACGAATACGAATACTTTGAAATGCCTAAATACAATGAAAAGAAGATGGCTTCACTAACAGCTATGGTTACAATGTATTGCGCGGCATGACAGATCGTATTAACGAAATCATCCAAAAACAAAAAGAAGTTGGCGGTCCTATGACTGATGACGAAGCACAAGCATTAGAAGATGCTATTTTGGATGTAATGGCACAAGACCAAGAACATGTATCTAACGAAGAACTTCGTCACTACATGAACGAAACAATTTGGTTCGCTGCAAAACAAACTGTAAAAAATAAAGCAAGTGAAGAACCTTCCAGTGCAAGATGAGCACGTAGTAAACCTTCGCGAAGCTATTAATCGTCCAGCTAACCAAGAAACTAAAAAAGTAGATTTGCGTGCTGCGATTCAATAATAAGGTCGTTGTAAATTTTAACTATAAATCATTAGATCACTAGTGGCTCGGCATAAACGATATAGAGTGTTTTAGGAAAATGATGCGTGATGCGCAGTGTAATAATGAATAACTACATACGGCCCTCTACGGCGAGTGTTTGAGGGCCATGATGTTCCCTGGACCCCCGACTAGGGCACGCAATCCTTATATAAGACAACGCCATCCGAAAGGATGGCGTTGTTTTTTTGCGTTTATGTATTTGAACCAAATCTTTATAGTCATATGTCGATAAGTGAAGGGCGTATATATAGGATCAATAGATATACAATATATAAACATATTATAAAATAATAGACTGCTTATATTAACTACCTTTTTTTCTTGTTGATTATGAAGAAGTGCCATAATAAAGGTATTTCTCTTCATCTTATTTAAAGTGTTTATATAGATTGAATGAAGACGATATTAAAATTTACCATACAGTTTTCAGGATAAAATATAAACTGAATATCTTGATTTTTGGGCTTTTATATATTAAATGTATTATATTATATATAATACTATTATATATAAAACCCTTATTTTATGCGGATGAGTAGAAATTTTCACATAAAATAGGATCTCAGTTTAAATTTGTTTAGAAATATAAAAATTTATTTTTAATAATATGAGGATTTTTCTATTTACATTTAGTTTATAAATTGATATTATAGAAATATCTTAATGAATAGTATGTGAACGTGTGTCATAAACCATTCATGAAACAAAAAGTGTATAAATAAGGCATTTAGTGTTTTCTTTATAAGAGAGAAAGGGGTTCATAGTTTCTATGAATAAGGTTTTTAAAGTCGTTTATAGCAAATCTAAAGGTTGCTATGTAGTAGTTCCTGAAACTGCAAAAAATAATAACGGCAAGAAAAAAGTTTTGGCTAGCGTATTAGCTGGTTTCGCTGTAGCTGGTGCTATGGGTGGTATTGCGCCTCTAGAAGTACAAGCTGGTATTGATACTAATCATAGCCATGTAAACATCTGGGCTGAAACTAGTCCAAAAAGCAATGGTCAAAACTATAACGTTGGTCAAAACTCCATCGTTGTAGGTTATCAAAATACTACTGATAATGTGGCTGGTCATGATGGTAAAGTAGCGATTGGTGCCAAAAATACATCTACAAATAACGCAACTACTGCAGTAGGTAATGAAAACGTGGCTACAGGTGGTGCTGCTACAGCTGTTGGTGCTGGTAATACCGCTTCTGGTAATGCTTCTTTGGCTGTAGGTAATGTAAGTAATGCAAATGCTAAATCTGCTGTAGCTGTAGGTTCCTATAATAATGTTAATTACACAAAAGGTACTTGGCAAACAACACCTAAACAAGCTGGTGAATACTCTACAGTAATTGGTAACTACTCCAGTGCTACTGGTACTAGCGCTTCTGCTATGGGTGTATATACTAATGCTACTGGTGCAGGTTCTTTTGCTGCAGGCTATAGCAATAATGCTAATGGTCAAAATTCCGTAGCTATTGGTTCTGAAAATACATCTCATGTGGCAGATACGATTACAATTGGTCAAGCTAATAATGCTAAAACAATGGGTGGTATCTCCATTGGTAAAAAAATAACTTAACTGACTCCACAAATGGTGGTACTAATTTCGGCCGAACTCGTGATGAAAACTCTCAAATCGCTATCGGTCGTGACAACGTTGCCACTCATTTAGATACAATTGCTATCGGTCGTGAAACTAAAGCTACTGGCTCTGGCGCTACTGTAATCGGTGCTCGTGCTGAAGCATCTGGCAACAACTCCATTGCTATCGGTCAAAGTGGTGAAGGTTCTCCAAAAGTAATTGCATCTGGTGTAAACTCCATTGCTATCGGTATGCAATCTCAAGCCACTGGTGAATCTGCTATCGCTGAAGGTCCTGGCTCTCGTGCAGGCGGCAAATATGGCGTTGCATTAGGTCGTACATCTAAAGCAAATGATGAAGCTACAACTGCGTTAGGTAATGCTGCAGAAGCTAATATCGCTAATGGTGTAGCTCTTGGTTCCTCTTCTGTTACAACAACAGATAAAGGTGTACTTGGCTACAACCCATCCGATCCTCATGAACGTAAATACGCACCATTGACTGGTAACGTACAAACAGCTACTACAGCTGCTGTATCTATCGGCAATGGTCAACAAATGACTCGTCAATTGACTGGTCTTGCTGCAGGTACTGCAGACACTGATGCTGTTAACGTGGCTCAATTGAAAAACGTTGGCGTTGCTGTAACTGGTAACACTGGTAAGAGTGACTTCTTAACTGATGGCGGTAAATTAAACGTAATCGGTACAGGTCGTGTATCTACTGTAGCGGCTCATGACGGTGCGAAAGACTCCAAAATCACTGTAGGCTTTGATGACAAAGGCATGGTGAAAGCTGGTAAAAATGTTACTGTTGATGAAAAAACTGTAGATGGTAAAACTACTTACACAATCAACGCTGCTAGCACTGCTGCTAAATATGATTTCTTAACAAATGCTACAGCTAACGGTGGTAAACTTGACGGTGACAGCAACACCTGCAACTGTAGCAAGTGGCAATACTGTTAACTATGCAGCTGGTAAGAACTTAACAGTTAAGCAAGATATTGAAACATCTATTGGTGAACAAACATATACATATTCCTTGAACAAGGATCTTAAAGAAATTACATCCATCACTAACAATGGTGGTCCTACAATGCACTTTGGTCCTGACAACATCAGCATCACTGGTGGTAACTTGGATCTTGGTGGCAATAACATCACTAACCTTAAATCTGGTGGCGATGTAATTAACAACGCAGCTAACATTGGCGACGTAACTCGTATTTCCAAAGCTAATGACAAACACATTAAACCAGGTGAATACGCAGTTGATAACAACGGCAAAGTAACAATGACATACGTTGATGGTAACAACAAAGACGTTCCTAACGAAACTGCTGTTATCACAGGTATTGCTAAACAAGATCTTTCCAACATCAACAATGGTGGTAAGACTGTCATTAAAAACCTTGCTAAAGAAGCTATCGACATGGAAAACGGTAAGAACACAACTGCTTCTCACCGTGACGTAAATGGCGTTAAAACTTTCAAAGTAGATGTTGAAGGTGATTTAACAGACATTACATCCATCACTAACAAAGCTGGCGATGGCAAAATTGCATTTGGTGGTAACCAAACTGTAAACGTAGCAGGCGATCACAACATTGCAATTAATGCTAAAGCTGGTGATATTACTGGTTTAACTAATGTAACTTTGGATGCTCCTGACTTCGCTAAAAAAGGTCGTGCTGCAACTGAAGAACAATTGAACATTGTTAATAACAAGTTCAATAACACAGTTGGTTTGACTGGTAACACAGGCGCTACTGAATTACAAAAATTGAACAAACAAGGCGGCTTGAGCTTCGGCGTTGTAGGTGCTAACAATGGTGAGTACATTAAAACAACTGCTTCTGGTTCCAATGTAGTGGCTGACTTGTCCGACAGCGCTAAAAACAAATTGAACAGCACTGTTGAAGTTCAAGGTAAAAACGCTGCTAAAGTAACAAGCACAGTAGTTAACAATGCAGATGGTAGTACAAAAACTATCTACACTGTAGATGTAAACAACGTAAAACCTACTGCAGCTTCTACTGAAAAAGTGCAAGCTAAAGCAGACGTAGCTGGTTCTAGCGATAAAAACATTGCTAAAGTTTCCCCTAAAGCTGGTGAAAACTTCGGTGATGCTGGTGCAACTTATGAAGTAAACGTATCCCGTAACGACGTAAAAGATGCAGCTCGTGAAGCAGTTACTGTAAATAATGCAAACAATAACAACAATCCTATCACTGTTACACCTGTACAAGATGAAGCAAATCATAACACTACATACCAAGTAACATTCGATGGCGACAAAGCTGCTAAACAAATTCCTTTGACTTACAAAGCGAATGGCACAAACGACCAAAAAGTTACATTGGATAAAGGTTTGAACTTCACAAACGGTAGAAACACAACAGCTTCCGTAGCTGCTGATGGCGTTGTTAAATACGATGTGGATAAAGACTTAGTAGACATCCATTCCATTTCCAACACTACAAATGGTCCAAAAATGGAATTCGGTCCTAACTCCATCAATATCACTAATGGCCCTATCAACATGGGTGACCAAAACATCACTAACCTTAAATCTGGTGGCGATGTAGTGAATAACGCTGCTAACATTGGCGACGTAACTCGTATTTCTAAAGCTAACGACTTGCACATTGCTCCAACATCTTCTGACCGTCAAGGTGAAAGTACTACATCTTACGCTTACGATGCAGCAAGCAAATCCGTAACATTGAAATATAACGATGGTAACGGTGCTAACCAATCTGGTACAGTGGCGAAAATCGACTTGTCCGGCTTGGCTGATCAAATCAAAGACGGTTACTCCTTCTCCACTGACGCTAAGGCAATGTAGTTGGTAACCACGCTGTTACAGCTGTTGGCAATGGTAAAACTGTTTCCTACGCTGCAGGCGATAACTTAACTGTAAAACAAGATATCGATGCTGCAACTGGTGAACATACTTACACATATGCATTGTCCAACAACGTTGATTTGACTCCAAATGGTTCCTTGAAAATTGGTGACACTATTGTTAACGATGGTGGCTTAACAATTAAAAATGGTCCATCCGTTACTAAAACTGGTATCAACGCTGGTAACTTGAACATTACTAATGTAAAAGCAGGCGTGAACGATACTGATGCAGTTAACGTAAAACAATTAAAAGATGCTCGTACAGTAGTAACTTCTAACGATAAATCTGTAACAATCAACAAAACAGAAAACGGTAACCAAGTTACTTATGACTTGCATGTAGCTCCAGGTGCTGCACAATCCGTATGGAATGTGAAATCCACTGGTAACACAACTGCTGATTCCGAAGCAGCTGCAAAAACTATCACTGATGGTAAAACAGTTGAAATGGCAGCAGGCAAAAACTTAACTGTAAAACAAACTAGCAACGAAGACGGCGCTAAAGTTGAATACGCATTGTCCGACGACATCAAAGTTGGTAACGACGGTAAAGATGGCAAAGACGGCGTAGACGGCAAAATCGGCGTAAACGGTAAAGATGGCTCTGCTGTTGTGATCAACGGTAAAGATGGCTCCATCGGCCTCAATGGTAAAGACGGCAAAGACGGTCTTACTATTAAAGGCGCTAATGGTCAAGACGGCGTTGACGGTAAAAACGGCAAAGACGGCATGACTCGTATCGTATACGAAGATAAAAACAACAACAAACACGAAGTTGCTACTACTGATGACGGCATGAAATATGCTGGCGATGATGCACAAGGTGCAGATAAAACTAAAGTAATCGCTAAGAAATTGAACCAAACATTGGATATCGTTGGTGGTGCAGATACAACTAAATTGACTGACAACAACATCGGCGTGAACAACGTAGATGGCAAATTGAAAGTTCAATTGGCTCAAAACATCAACTTGACTCCAGCAGGTTCCTTGACTATTGGCGATACAATGATCAACAATGGTGGCTTAACTATCACTGGTGGTCCATCCGTTACTAAAACTGGTATCAACGCTGGTAACTTGAACATTACTAATGTGAAAGCAGGCGTAAACGATACTGATGCAGTTAACGTAAAACAATTGAAAGATGCTCGTACAGTAGTTACATCTAACGATAAATCCGTAACAGTTAACAAAACTGAAAACGGTAACCAAGTTACTTATGACTTGCATGTAGCTCCAGGTGCTGCACAATCCGTATGGAATGTGAAATCTACTGGTAATACAACTGCTGATTCCGAAGCAGCTGCAAAAACTATCACTGATGGTAAAACAGTTGAAATGGCAGCAGGTAAAAACTTGACTGTAAAACAAACTAGCAACGAAGACGGCGCTAAAGTTGAATACGGTTTAGCTGGTGACTTGACTAACATCAAGACTATTAAAAACGAAGGCCCTGCTACTTTCACAATCGGCGGTAACGAATTCAAATTCGATGGCGGCAATGTGAATATGGGCGACAACAACATCACTAACCTTAAATCTGGTGGCGATGTGATCAATAACGCTGCTAATATCGGCGACGTTAACCGTATCTCCAAAGCTAACGACATTCATATCAAAGACAAAACATACACAGTGAACGCTGATAAAACAGTTACATTGGAATATGTTGATGGCAATGATAATGCAGTGAACAAAACAGCTAAGATCGACTTGAGCAACTTGCCAACAGGCGATAAAGCTGCTGTTGAAAGCGTAGTTAAAAAATCTGCTGCTGCAGGCGACACTAACATCGCTGACATCACTGTAGCTGACGGTAAACAAACTGGTGATGCGAATGCTAAATACGAAGTGAAATGTTTCCCGTAATGCTGTTAAAGATGCAGCTCGTGAAGCAGTGACTGTAAACAATGCAAACAATAACAACAACCCAATCACTGTTACACCTGTTCAAGATGAAACAAACCATCACACAACTTACCAAGTAACATTCGATGGCGATAAAGCGGCTAAACAAATTCCTTTGACATACAAAGCGAATGGCTCCAACGACCAAAAAGTTACATTGGATAAAGGTTTGAACTTCACGAATGGTTCCAACACAACAGCTTCCGTAGCTGCTGATGGCGTAGTTAAATACGATCTTAACAATAACGTAAACTTGACTCCATCTGGTTCCTTAACTATTGGTGACACTGTTGTAAACGATGGTGGTTTGACTATTAATAATGGTCCTTCCATCACTAAAGGTGGCATCAATGCTGGTAACTTGAACATCACTAACGTAAAAGCTGGTGTAAACGATAACGATGCAGTTAACGTTAAACAGTTGAAAGATTCCCGTACAGTAGTTACATCTAACGATAAATCTGTAACAATCAACAAAACTGAAAACGGTAACCAAGTTACTTATGACTTGCATGTAGCTCCAGGTGCTGCTCAATCCACATGGAATGTGAAAGCTGCTGGTAACACAACTGCTGATTCTGAAACAGCTGCAAAAACTATCACTGATGGTAAAACAGTTGAAATGACAGCAGGTAAAAACTTGACTGTAAAACAAACTAGCAACGAAGACGGCGCTAAAGTTGAATATGCATTGTCCGACGACATCAAAGTTGGTAACGACGGTAAAGATGGCAAAGACGGCGTTGACGGCAAAATCGGCGTAAACGGTAAAGACGGCTCTGCTGTTGTAATCAACGGTAAAGACGGCTCCATCGGCCTCAATGGTAAAGATGGTAAAGACGGTCTTACTATCCGCGGTGCTAATGGTCAAGACGGCGTAAATGGTACAAACGGTACTAACGGTATCACTCGTATCGTATACGAAGACAAAAACAACAACAAACACGAAGTGGCTACTACTGATGACGGCTTGAAATTCACTGGTAATAACACTGATGTTGTAAACAAAAATAAATTGAACAGCCTTGTTAAAGTTCAAGGTGAAGGCGTAGATAAAACAACTTCTACATCCTTCAAGAGCGCTTCTGGTAACATCAATGTAAAAGCTGATGGTACTGATACTCTCGAAGTTCAATTGAACAAAGATTTGAAAAACATCTCTTCCATTAAGAATGATGGCCCTGCAACTATGACAATTGGCGGCAACGAATTCAAATTCGATGGCGGCAACGTGAATATGGGTGGCAACAACATCACTAACCTTAAATCTGGCGGCGATGTAATCGATAACGCAGCTAACATTGGCGACGTAACTCGTATTTCTAAAGCTAACGACTTACACATTGCACCAACTAAATCTGATCGTGCAGGTGAAACTACTACATCTTACTCCTATGATGCAGCAGACAAATCCGTTACATTGAAATACAACGATGGCAATGGTGCTAACCAAGCTGGTACAATCGCGAAAATCGACTTGTCTGGTTTGGCTGATCAAATTAAAGACGGCTACTCCTTCTCCACAGATGCGAAAGGTAATGTAGTTGGTAACCACGCTGTAACAGCTGTAGGCAACGGTAAAACTGTATCCTACGCAGCAGGCGATAATTTGACAATTACTCAAAATATCGATAATACAACTGGTGAACAAACTTATACATATGCATTGTCTAATGACATCAAAGTTGGTAACGACGGTAAAGATGGTAAAGACGGTGTTGATGGTAAAATCGGCGTAAACGGTAAAGATGGTTCCGCTGTTGTAATCAACGGTAAAGATGGTTCCATCGGCCTCAATGGTAAAGACGGCAAAGACGGTCTTACTATTAAAGGTGCTAACGGTCAAGACGGCGTTGACGGTAAAAACGGCAAAGACGGCATGACTCGTATCGTATACGAAGACAAAAATAACAATAAACACGAAGTGGCAACTACTGACGACGGCATGAAATATGCTGGCGACAATGGTCAAACTGACTCCACTAAAGTTATCGCTAAGAAATTGAACCAAACATTGGATATCACTGGCGGTGCGGACAGCACTAAATTGACTGAAAACAACATCGGCGTGAACAACGTAGATGGCAAATTGAAAGTTCAATTGGCTCAAAAACATCAACTTGACTCCAGCAGGTTCCTTAACAATTGGCGATACTAAGATCACTGACGGTGGTTTGGTAATCAACAATGGTCCATCCATTACTAAAGGTGGTATCAATGCTGGTGACTTGAACATCACTAACGTGAAAGCTGGCGTAAATGACACTGACGCAGTTAACGTAAAACAATTGAAATCCGCTAAGACAGAAGTTAAAGCTGGTGACAACGTAACAGTTGATAAAACAATTGGTGCTGATGGTCAAAACATTTACACAGTAAATGCAAAAGCAACTAACCTTGGCGATGCTGAACTTAACTACACAGCTAACGGCGGTGCTAAACAAAAAGTTAAATTGTCTGAAGGCTTGAACTTCGTTGACGGTAACTACACTAAAGCTTCCGTTGATGCAAACGGTGTTGTTAAATACGACGTAACACTTGGTAAAGTGAAAGACGGCGTTGACGGCAAACCAGGCGTAGATGGTCAAGATGGTATCGCAACAGTTAAAACTGTAGTAGATACAATCAACAACTCCGGTTGGAAAGGTGACGTTACTGGTAACACAGTAGGCGATCACAGTGCAACAATCGTAAAACCTGGCACAACTGTAAACTTCGGTGCAGGTAAAAACTTAACTGTTGAACAAATCGTTGATAAAGTAACTGGCAACCATACTTACAACTATGCATTGTCCGACGATATCAAAGTTGGTAATGATGGTAAAGACGGTAAACCAGGTGTTGACGGTAAGATCGGTGTAAACGGTAAAGACGGTTCTGCTGTTGTAATCAATGGTAAAGACGGCTCTATCGGCTTGAATGGTAAAGACGGTAAAGATGGTCTTACTTTCAAGGGTGCTAACGGTCAAGACGGCGTAGACGGTAAAAACGGTACTAACGGTATGACTCGTATCGTTTACGAAGATAGCAACAAGAACAAACACGAAGTTGCTACTACTGATGACGGCTTGAAATTCACTGGTAACAACGAAAGCGTTGTAAACAAAAATAAACTTAACTCCACAGTTAAAGTTAAAGGTGAAGGCGTTACTGAAGAGCAAGAAAAAACATTTGAATCTGCTGCAGGTAACATCGCTGTAACTGCTGATGGTAACGATACTTTGAACATTCGCTTGAATAAAAACATCAAAGGCATCGACTCCATCCAAACTAAGGAAATCCACTTAGGTACACCTGATAACTACACAACAATTAAGAAAGATGGAGACCGCATTAAATACGGCGACAAAACATTCGCTAACACTGACGATATCTGGACAATCCAAGCTAATGGCACAGATGTTCCAGCTAACGGCGGTAAAGTAAATGTTAAAGGTGCTGACGGTATCACAGTATCTAAATCTGCTAATGGCGAAATGACAATTAGCGGTGCTGGCCTTGGTACAATGAACAGCTTCAACGTTAAATCTTCTGGTAATACTACTGCTGATTCTGAAACAGCAGCTAAGAAAATTACTGATAGTAAAACTGTTGAATTCTCCGGCGGTAAACCTCACTGTAAAACAAACTAGCGACGCTAACGGTGCTAAAGTAGAATATGCATTGAGCAACAATGTAGATCTTACTAATAAAGGTTCCGTAACAATTGGCGATACTAAGATCACTGATGGTGGCTTGGTAATCAACAACGGCCCATCCGTAACTAAAGACGGCATCAATGCTGGTAATAAACAAATTACTAACGTTGAAGACGGTGTAAACGATACTGATGCGGTTAACGTACGTCAATTGAAAGCAGCTAAAACTAACCTTGTTGACGGTCAAAACACTAAAGTGACTGGAGACGGTTCTAAAGCTAACCCTTACAAAGTTAATGTTGAAGGCGATTTGAACAAAATCACTTCCATCACTAACAACGAAGGCGACGGCAAATTAGAATTCAAAGGTGACCAAGTAGTTAACGTAGCTGGCGACAACACAATCAAGCTTGATGGTAAAACTGGTGATATCACTGGCTTAACTAACAAAACTCTTGATTCCGCTGACTTCGCAACTAAAGGTCGTGCAGCAACTGAAGAACAATTGAAACTTGTTCAAGAAGAAGCAGCTAAAAAATCTACTGAAAAAGTACAAGCTAAAGCTGATGCTAATAACATCGCTAAAGTAGCTCCTAAAGCTGGCGATACATTCGGTGCAGCTGGTGCAACATACGAAGTATCTGTAGATAAAAATGACGTTAAAGACGCAGCTCGTGAAGCAGTTACTGTAACAGGTGACAACAAAGCGATCACTGTAGACGTTCAACCAAATGCTACTAACCATACAACTAACTACCAAGTTAACTTCAATGGCAAAGAAGCAGCTAAACAAATTCCATTGACTTATAAAGAAAATGGTGGCAACGCTAGAACAGTAATGTTATCTGACGGTTTAGACTTCTCTAACGGCGTAAATACTACTGCTCACACTGATGTGAACGGTAAAGTATCCTTCGACGTGAAAGGTGACCTCACTAACATCACTTCCATCTCTAACAACTCCAATGGTCCTAAAGTATCCTTCGGTGGAGATACTGTAAATATCACTGGTGGCAACCTCAACATGGGTGGCAACAAAATCACTAATGTTCAACGTGGCACTGATGATAACGATGCAGTAAACGTTAAACAGTTGAAAGATTCCCGTACTACATTGACATCTGATGACCAATCCGTAGTATTGAAGAAAACTGAAACTGCTGATGGCGGCTTAAACTACGACCTTTCCGTAAAAGGCGCAGTTGACCCTCGCGTTGATAAATTAACTGAAGAAGTGGGTCGTGTAGGTGCTCAAGGTGCAGCATTGTCCGCATTGAAACCTATGCAATATGATCCATTGGAACCAACTCAAATCATGGCTGGTTACGGTAACTACCGTGGTAACTCCGCGATTGCAGTGGGCGTAGCTCATTACAAAAACGAGTCCACAATGTTCCATGGCGGCTTGTCCTGGGCTGGCGGTTCTAGCCACATGATGGCAAACGCTGGTGTAACTTGGAAAGTTGGTAACAGAGATGCTGAAGCAGCTGTAGCAGATCGCTACCGCAAAGGCCCTATCAGCTCTGCATACGCAGTACAAACTGAAATGGCAGCAATGAAAGCTCAAAACGCCGGATTAAAAGGTGAAGTATCCGACTTGAAATATGAAAACGAACAAATTAAAGCTCAAAACGCTGGTCTACAAAGTGAAGTAGAAGTATTGAAAGCTCAAATGGCTGCAATGATGGCGAAAATGGGTATGTAATTAGTTACACTTTCAGAAAACTTTCAAAAAACTAGGAATCTAATCCTAGGTATGGATACAACTGGTAAGGGTTCCTTCGGGAGCCCTGAACCAGCACATTAATTCGACTATGAAAAGAGGAATAGATATGAAAAAATCTACAATGCTTGCTTTCACAGCGGCACTTTAATGAGCGCAGCATCCATCACTGGTCACGCAGCAAGCGCACCAACATATGATGACAATTTGATCTTGCCTAACCCTGCATCCGCACCTGGTTTGAGCAATGTTGTATTGGTACCTGTGGCTAGCCCACAAGTAGTACAATCCCTTCATGATTACGTGAAAGCATGGGAAAATGCTGAACAAAAAATCGCTTTAGCAGAAGCTAAACGCGACAATCATGAGCAATTAACTAAAGCAGACAAAATCTGGTTACATTCCAAAGATAAACATAACTATGCTGATTACTTCCGTACGCACTCCCTTGGTCGCGTACATGGCTTTGAAACCGCTTTGAACTGGAACGGTGAAAACCGCAACAAAAACGAATACGAATACTTTGAAACACCTAAATACAATGAAAAAGATGGCTTCGTAAATAGCTATGGTTACAACGTATTGCGCGGTATGGTAGATCGTATTAACGAAGTTGTACAACATCAAAAACAAGTTGGCGGTCCTATGACTGACGACGAAGCACAAGCATTAGAAGATGCAATCTTGGATATCCTTGCTCAAGAGCAAGAACATGTATCTAACGAAGAACTTCGTCACTACATGAACGAAACAATTTGGTTCGCTGCTAAAGAAACCGTTAAAAACAAAGCGAGCGAAGAACCAACTGCTGCTGATGAGCACGTAGTAGACCTTCGCAAAGCAATTAACGAACCAATGGGTAGCAACGACTACAATAAAGTTGACTTACGCAGCGCAATTCAACAATAATTGATTTCTATATTGATATAGATATCAAAAAGCCTTTTTCCTTCTCTCATCTTAAAGGCTTAGTTGATCTCTAATACATGTGGTATACGGATATATGTCCGCCATATATCCGTATATCTACAAAACACAATGGCCCTTATAAAGGGTTTATAAGGGCCTCTAACACGAACCCTGGACCCCCGACTAGGGAACACAAATCCTTATTGAACAACGCCATCCGTTTGGATGGCGTTGTTTTTATTTCTTTTATATACTATTAAAAAAAGTATTACTGATTATTTATATTATTTATAACTACTGTATATGGTATATAAAGTATCTAGATATACTATATAAGCTAATTCAGAAAAAAGTTTGCAAAATTTTAAAATTAGGGGTTGCGCCCCTCGATTCTTTGTACTATAATAGCTATACAGTCGTTCGAAGCGACTGTTTATTAGTTAGCAAACACTAGATAAAAATCTATGTTTGTTGATAATCGTTTTAGAATAAAAAAACGTAATTCCTGGTTGAAACAGAAATTACAAAAATTCTAAAAAAAGATTATAAAAAGGTGTTGACATGAATGTGACAACATGTTATTATAATCTAGTCGCCAGTTGACGAAATACTTCTTAAGAAAGTGCTTCGAAGCTAGATAAAATCTAGCCTGACTGGTAC
>BNJS01003296.1_pt1 | contig 22903 bp, 30 predicted proteins | sample 8540461 | NCBI WGS metagenome assembly BNJS01 (sample SAMD00202454, study PRJDB9452) | human saliva metagenome | isolation source: human saliva | place: Japan | reverse complement strand
TGGTTAAGGCTAGAGTTGAGAGAAATAGTGAAATAGAAAAATAAGAGACTAATAAATAATACTCCAAAGAGAGAAATCTCTTGGAGCATTGTTTTATAAATATTAATCTAAGTATCCTAATTTTTAATTAGTTCTGCAGTTAAAACAGCTCCGTACCAGCTGCTCCATTGCAATGTAATGTTATGAGAAAGTCCAACGAATTTGTAGTCGAACAGGTTATCTTCACGAAGCACGACCCATGTTTGTATACCTTTTCGTCACGATCTAGAACCGGTTGTGGGACGATCGTTTTCTTCATAATACGAATGAATGGAGTTGGTGCTAGTGGCATCTGTTTAGCACTTCAGAACATGATTTTAATTTTTTCAACCAAAGTTTCTAGTCCTAAGTTGGTTTTCTAAGTTGAATGATATTACAAGGTGTCCATCAAGAACTGGTACACGAATACATTGAGCTGATAGTTTCATAGAATATCTGAACGATTTTCCATCAACAACTTTACCGAAGATTTTATGGTTCTTTTTCACTTTTCTCTTTCTCCTCCGATGTAAGGGATGATGTTTCGATCATTTTCAGGCCACTGTTGAAAGTTTTTCCGCTTCCTGAGATAGTTTGATATGTACAGATAGATGCTTCTTTACCAATTACATTCTTTAATTGCTTCAAAGATAGGTACGTAGCTTTGAATTGAACAGTTAGGTTTTGTAACGATGAATCCTTTTTAGTTCCAAGACTTTCTTTGCAGGAAGAACATCTAGATGAGCTGATAATCCTTGGAATAATCATCGGTACATCATCTTATTTCTACAGCAGAGTTATGATTACAACTACTACTGTTTAGCATAGTCTTCCTCGTTTGATTAAAGCTTCTTTGTCAAGGTTGATGCACAAAATACCATATCAATTCCTTCAGAAACTTCGTCAATTTTGTATGTCTTCAAATAACCAATTCCTTTTAGTGTATTCAGGCAACAGCGCGGTCTAATTTCCAAACGACTTCCGTGCATAAGTTCCCTCACATTTTACCAGCAGAACGAGGTGATGCTGCTAATTTTACCACATCGAAGTATGGGTGATTTTCTATCATCAATAGGCGTTGACCTACCATTCCCAAGGTTCTCTAGTTACTCTTTGATTTTTGCATCATAACTACCATAACCCATCAATTTTCTCAGCATTCTCGATTACGTGAGGTTAAAATTGCGTGATAATATAGTATGTAGTTTGCTACACCATAATTTTCTCACAATCTGACATCTTCTCAGTGATTATCTTATCAACATCGACTTTTAAGATGTCATTATTAATAATCTCAACATTAGGATAACCTGCAAGTGTCTCTGATAAAATCGGTAGAAGTCACCATCAATTTCAAAATGATATTACTTTTTAGCTAGCTAATGCTTCTGTAAGAGAACCAATCCCAGGTCCAATTTCTATTACTCCTACATCTCCATTTACCCCAGCTCCAGTCAACAATTCTATTTAAGATATCTAGCATCTATTAAAAGTTTTGTCCTAGGCTCTTTCTCAAATGTAAAAACCGTGTTTTTAGTATTTCAAAAGTTTTCTTGGGTGTTCCTATCATTATTTTATTCTTTACTTATCATTTCTTCTAATAATCGTTCTTTAGAAATATTATACATGTTTAGTTTATTTAGTAGTTGTTTAGCATTAGTGTAACCTATATTTAATCTTTCGCAAAGTTCTTCTCTTAAAACTTTTGAAGTAGCTCCTCCAACTAAACCTAACTCTATCAATATTTCATTACTTATATCATTCTTCACCTCTTCCATCGGTGTATAATGATTTTTATAGCCGCTATAATATCTTCTTTTACTCGCAGCTTCTATTCCTATTTTCCCTTTTACTATCTACGGCTTTTTATTTGAAATATATGCATGTTTTGCCGTCAGGATATCTATAATACTTCTAATTCTTTTTCCCGCATAATCAGGATCCGTTAAAACTATTAATCCTCTTGTTTTTTCTAGAAAGATTAGACGTTCTATTTTTTTTTTAGTTAGGGCAGATCCATTAGTTTCAAATGTATCACAATCTATTGCTTCTTTTACCCTATTAGTATCATCTCTTCCTTCTACTACTATTATTTCTTTGATTTTCATTTTATTATCCTTTAAAAATTCATCAGTCTATTATAACATATTTAGACAAATTTTTGCTCATACTAGCATGAATATTTTAAAATAGTTATGATAGTTCATGTGTAATTTCATGGTAGAACTTTATACTTATATCCATCACAAAGAAAATTTCTTTTTAATTCAAATTTATCTTTTAGCTTAATTTTTCTAGTGCTTTCCCCTTCTTACATACTAGTATTTCCCAATGTTTATCAAACTTAACTAGGTAACAATCATAGGTTGTATCTTCCCATATGCTCCAGCTAAATATAACAGTCCCACAAGGTCTCAATAGTATATGCCAAAAATTTTGACCGTTTTTCTTCTTTCTAACAAATAAACCTTCTCACTCGTTAATAAGATAATTATATAATTCTTCCATAATTCCCACCTCTTTATAGTCATTATAACATCAAAATCCTCTGCAGAAAAACCTGCAAAGGAAATTTTATTAATGTATATCTTTTTCTTAAAGTTAGCTCCACTTACCTCACTAACTGTTCCAACTGATAGAAAGGCATTCTTATCATTTCTAAAGACTATAGTTTTGATTCTTCTATACGAGTGATTACACAAAAGATGATTTTTGTTTCATGTCCTGAATATCCACCTTCCCATGTAATAGAGGTCACACCCATGACCTAATCTATCTTGAATTTCTGACTTATTACTGATAGTTACCGTAAATAACCATCACCGATTTAGAATCATTAAGCCCCTCAATAACGATATCCATGACTTTCGATGCTACGGAAATAACTTATCATAGAATATAATGCCGCTTCCCATGTGTAAATACAAACCCAGAAGGATAAAGATAGCATATATATTTATCCCAAGGACCATTTCCTCACCCATAGAAATCGGTAATTTTAGTAGCATAGATAGAAAACATCTCACTTCCATCTAACGTACCACCATTTCTAATAACTAATCCTACTCCCTATCCCAAGGATTATCCCACCGAAAATACATACTAAGAACGGATCTAGTACAGGTGGTGGAAAAATCATGAAAATATGAAGTTGCAAAAGATAAGATAACAATTCAAAATAGAAGCTATCGCGAACTTTTACCTATCTCGCTTATATCCCAAATATAAAAATGGAATGTTAAAGATTAGTATGAAAACCCCAAGTGGTAATCCTAAGTAATGTCGAGCAATAATAGAAACCCTGATTACCCGCCATCTAATATATTATTAGGAATTAAGAAAAATTCTAATCCGCCGCAAAAATTAATGATCCAGTAATTATACTTATATATTTTCTTTAAAATTTATTCTGCTTTCCATTGATTCTCCTTTTATGACAAATAGGGACAAAAAGTAGAATTTGAATATCCTTTTTATTGTTACATTTTCCACCTCATGACCTAGTGGACAAACCTTTTTCCATATATTTGATGAAAATTTTTGCATATTCCCTTCCTCCACCATCAGCATGAACATAATCCGAAATAGTAGAACCACCTTCTTTAATTGCAAAATCCAAAATATCAACCAACTCTTTAAATAAACTTTCCTTCTTCTTTTTAGATAGTTCACTTGCTTTTTGTTAGAGGATGGATTTTGACGGTATAATACTCACAATCATAGATATTACCACAACCACAAAATACATTCCTTCTAAGAGAAGTGCTTTTATAGATTGACTCTATATTTATTTTTCTTCCAATTTACTTAAAAATATTTTTATGTTTTTATCAAATGGTTCTGGTGCGAGATTTACAAATGGTTTAAATTTCGTTATATCATCAATATACCTAAGTTCTCCAAATCTTCTAATATCACTATGACTAATTTTTCTCAGTAGATAATTCAAAAATTACATGTTGATGTTTATAATAATTTTTGTTGGATAATTTCGGCTATATCCTTAACTAAAAAGAATGCCCCAGTCATTCCAAAGTGAGTGATAATATATCCTTCATTTTAATATGAAATATAAATACTTTCCTCTACGTGATAACTTTTTCAATTTCTTTTACCTTTGACACTATCTGAAAAAGAGCTGAGTTCTTGTTTAACAATAGCCATTTTACCTGCTTTTATGACTATCTTCAACAACATTAGAATATGTTATATTAACAATTTTCTTATTTATTACTACTTCTTCAAGTCCAAATTTTATGTTCTCAACCTCTGGTAATTCTGGCATAATGCACTCCTATTTTTGTACTTATTATTTTATTTTAATACAAACATTTGAAAATTTCAAAGAATTCCAACTTTCTTTTCCAGTTACAGTATAGAAAATTATCAAGTCATTATTTTTCAGCATTATTATAGCGTTAAGGCTTATTATGTAGTATAATAAAAAGCAGGGGTCAATATTAGATGGAAGAAAAATGTCTAGACGAAAAGAATTAGTACACCTTCATAAAGATGGAGCGGAACCTCCTAAAAAAGAGGGATTAGAAAAATATTAATGACAGTCTTTGTCACTATTAATACTTGGAATCAGTGGCTTTGTTGCGTATACGTTTTTCAACTTTTTCTAGTTCAGTACAAAAAGGTTATAAAAATGTAAATTATTTAAAAGAGGTTGATCCTAACTTCAAAAATTCTCAGTATTAATCTTAGGTATTGATATGAATGATGATCGAAAAGCTCAAGGACAAACACGTGAAGATAGTAGAACAGATTCTATGATCTTAGCTACTGTGAATAAAGATAAAAACGTATGGATATGGTAAGTATTCCACGTGATTCACTTAGTCTTATGAGAGAAAAAGATGATGAACATAATGATAGTGCTTATTTCTATGATAAAATCACTCATGCTCATGCTTATAATGATGTTAAAGGAACTACTAATGCAGTAGAAAACTTATTACATACACCAATTAACTTCTATGTATTAATAAACTTTAAGGCGTTTGAACAAACTGTTGATGCTTTCGGCGGAATTGACTTATATGTTCCATTTGACATGGATGAACAAAATGCTAATGGTGAAGAAAATACTGTTAAATTAACAAAAGGTTGGCACACACTAAACGGTGAACAAGCACTTGCTTTTTCTCGTAGTAGATATTACGATAGTGATATCGAGCGCGGTCAACGTCAACTACAAGCTATCCATGCTCTAATTGATAAAGCAAAAAGTCTAAATGCCTTAACTAAAATTAATGATGTAATTAATATCGCTGGAGATAATGTTGAACACAACTTATCTACAACTCAAATCTCTTCAGCTATTAAGATGTTTATCAATGATGATATCGAGATTGTATCGCATAGAATTGATGGTTACGATGTGACTTATAACGGAGTATATTATTACTATCCACGTCCATTATCACTTCTATACGCTTCATCAGCCTTAAGAAGCAATCTTGATTTACTCACTTCCAAAAGCAACTGACCTATTAAATATATATTATCAAGGACATATTGCAATTGGACTTAAAGAATATAAAATAGATAATCTCGCTTAGCAGATACATATCCAGTTACTAACTCACAATAATGTCACACAGAAGACTTACTAGCAAAATCTTCCGGAAAGACTTACTAAAGAAGATCTGAAAAAGATATTACCGTAAGTAATGAAAAATAGACCTGATGAAAATAGTAATACTGAAAACAATGCTAACAATAGCAACTAACAGTAAAAATACTATAACTGGTGTCAGTACTACAAACGCTAATCAAAATACTGGCGTAATCATAACTAAGAATAAATAATATCCCATCAAAAAACTATTTTTGATGGGATATTATTATTTATTTGAAAATTTTACATTTACAGTTCCAGTATTTGAAGATGTGAATAATTGTTTCTTTTTATTTGAGCTATTTGTAAAATTTGATTCTTCATCATTTAATTCAGCTATAATATCACCTTCTGTTGACTTAAGAGTAATAGAATTATTTGCAGTAAGATTACTTAAAGTAATATTACCAGTAGTTGTTTTAAGTTAATATTATCTGAACTTTCACTAGGGAAGATTACTTACCTTAATATTTCCTAGTTCATTAGTTATATTAATATCTTTTATTGTTGATGATGACAAATCTGTATTTCCTGTTTTATTATCAATACTAATATCTTTTTAAATCATTAATATTATTTAATTTAACACTTTCCTGTAGCAACATTAATTTTTAGAGAATTATTTTTACTATTTAAGTTATCTATATTTAAATTTCCAGTTGCTAATTTAATATCAGCATCTGAAGCTGAAATATTAGTTATATATACATCACCATGTTTTTACTATTAATTATAAGAGATTTAATATCTAGATTCTTGATAAAATAATCTCCTATTTTATTAACTGAATTGATATCGATATTAGAAGATTTAGGTATTTTTATAATAAGTTTTCTTTTCAGTAAAAAATTAACATTAATACCCACAATATTTTTATTTTCTTTTTATAGATAACTTATTTCCTATGTGCTCTATATTAACTTTACGTTCTAGAGCAGTATAGTATTCTATTTCCATATTTTTGAAAGCAGTATTCTCTTCTATGATTACATCAGAATCAATAATATCTAAATCTAGATTTTTAACATCATTAATTGAGACAGTATAATTCCTTTTTCTCGAAATTAGAAGAAAATCTAGGTATATGACCATTATTTAAGTAAGTTGCTAATCCTATCAATACTAGTCCAAAAATTATAAAACTAATAGAAATTTTTATAAATTTATTCATTTATATCACCTCTTTTTGAAAATCTTCACAAAATTGTTCTGATGTTTATACCATTTTGACGTGACTTTTTATATATTTTTATCAACCAGTAAATACCAATTAAACCAGCCCCTGAAATAACAAATCCAAATCCTAAAGTATCTAAGAAATACGAAATATTTCTTTTTCGTAAATAAGATAAAATGGGGATTTTAATATTAATAAGATTCCACCAATAAAAAATAGCTATAATAGAAAATACAATACTAAATATTATAGATAGAATAACTATAAAAAGACTAGCGACTAGAGAAAAATATAGTTATCCAAGCAGGAAAATAATAATACGGTAATAATAAAGCCAGCTCTGTAGGGATTTTTCGTGGTATAAACCTCCATACTAGTTTTGTTTGTTTTTTCCAATATTATGTTCATCTAAAATTTGATCAACGATGATATTAATATCCCCTAATTGCGATACAGCTTCTTCTTCACTAAGCCCTCATCAATCACGATCATCAATTATTTCTTCGAAAAAAATTGAGTGTTTTATACATCTCTTTTGGCGATAAATATGGTTTTAATTTATTTCCAAAAGAGCGCAAACTGTGTCTTATTCATATTTTTCATCTCCTAATATATATTTATGTGCATTACTTATTACTTTCCAGTCGATAAGAAATTCCTGAATTTTATTGAGACCAACATCTGTAATTTTATAATATTTTCTTAGTCTACTATTATGTTCTACCGAATATGAGGTAACACAGTCGTTTGCTCCCAAGCGTTTTAAGATTGGATATAACGTTGATTCCGATATAGGAATTACATTTTGAAACATCTTTATAATTTTATACCCATATGATTCAGAATTACGTAAAGTAGCAAGAACATCATATTTCAATAAAACCTCTTTTAATTGAGCTTCCATACAAATATCTCCTTTCAATTATACTATACATTGCATAGTATAATTTGTCAAATAGTATAATGAGAAATACATTCTAATTATTGACATTTTTATTTATAATACATCATAATTAATATAGTAAATTCAGCAAAATATAAATTACAAAAGGAGGTACTATGACGAAGAAATTTATTACAATTAAAGAAGATTCATATGATGAATTCGTTGAAAAATCTACATTTATTACTCATCTAATTAGAATCAATAGCGAAGAAGAAGCTAGAGAATTTATTCAAAAATGAAAACATTACGACGCTACTCATGTCTGTTCTTGTTATGTATATGGCGACAATAACGAAATTACTCAGTAGCTAACGATGATGGTGAACCAAGTGGAACTGCTGGAGCTCCGATGTTAGACGTATTAGTGAAAAATGAAATAAAAATGTTTTGTGCCACAGTTATCAGATACTACGGTGGAACTAAACTAGAAACTGGTGGTTTAGTTCGTGCATATGGTGGTGGAGTAATTAACGCACTAAAAATGCAATATTAGTAGAAAAGAAAAGATGCTTTTTGAAGTTAGACTAGAATTAGATTATAGTCTAAATGGAAAAAATAGAATATGAGATTGGAAAGACTAATTTTATCGTGAATAATTTAGAATATACAGACAAAAATCGTTTATACAATCTATGTTATGCAGGAAGATTATGATAACTTTTGAAAAATTGGATCGCTAATCTAACAAACGGACAATTCAAAAATTCTATCATCTAAAGAAAAACAACTAGAATTTGAAATTAAATAAAAATAAAGAAGGTGTAAAGAGACCCTATTTGATGGTCTCTTATACCTTCTTTATTTATTTCTATGAGAAAAACTCTTCTATCCACTCTTTTTAAATCAAAAAAATAGCTTTTTAACTAACTGTTCTTTATTATTAAATTCTAAATCTAACCCTTCTACTCTTAGAACTTTTACTTTATCTATTCCTATTACGCTAAATATTCCCTCTAACATATTGAACTGCAAAGTCTAGATTAGTATATTGAATATACTTATCAAATTCTCCTCCACTTGTTATGATAAAGGTTATCTGTTTATTATTCTTATCTAAACCTATTAAAGACTTCTTCTTCACATTTAAAATGTTTCATTCACTATAACTATATTATCTACATAGTCTTTAAATTTTTGATACTACATTGAAAATTATGAAGCGGCATATAAATAAACACTGCATCAGCACTTTTCCATTGTTTTAGAAATCTCTTCTTGCCTAATTTTATCATGTTGTTCTTTTTCTGTTAATTTTTCTCCTTCATAATTGAACATAAACTTATCCATGACTGGAATATGAACACTCGGATCATATAAATTAATCTTTTTCTATACTACTAAAGCCTTTTATCGATTAACACATCTTCACCGATTTTTCGCCAAAATATTAGAAACTCTATGTTCTCCATTATAATCTGGATGACACATAATCTGTAAAATTTTTCATAAAATCACCTCAAATAATATGATAATAAATAGCTTCTGACTAAAAACTAGACAAGAAGCTATATTCTTACTTTAAATTCTGAGTAAATAGTATTTATAGTTTTTCGTAATCATCGTTATGAACACTCCACGATAATATTAATTTCATCATTAGTTTGTGAAATCAATGCAATATTTACCCCAGCTTCTCCTAAAGCTTTGAATAATCTGCCAGATAATCCTTTTGTATTTTTCATTTTCTCTCCAACTGTAGCAATAAGTGAAATCTCATGAGTAACATTCACTTCATCTGCTTCAAGAACTGCTTTAATTTTTGCAACTAATTCATGAATAAACGATTCTAACATTACCTGTTTCTACAACTACAGAGAATGAATCAATCCCCACTAGGAATGTGTTCAATACTAACATTAAAGTCTTCAAAAATCTTAAGTGCTTTCCCAATTAAACCAACTTCATTTGCCATGTGACGTTTTTTAATTGTAATAATAGAGAAATCTTTTTTACCTGCAATACCTGTAACAATTTGTTTCTCATCAAGGTGTTTATTATCAGAAATAATAGTTCCTTCTGCTGTTGGATCATTTAGTATTACGGATTTGGATAGGAATATCTTTATCACGAACTGGGAAGATTGCTTCTTCATGAAGAACACTTGCTCCCATATATGAAAGTTCACGAAGTTCTGTATAGCTAATGACTTTAATTTCGTGTGGATTTTCAATAATACGAGGATCTGCCATTAAGATTCCAGATACGTCAGTCCAGTTCTCATAAACACTCGCATTTTGCAATATTAGCGACTATAGCTCCACTAACATCTCCTCCCCACGAGTCATAATTTTAATTTCTCCATTTGGTCTGCTTCCATAAAATCCCTGAATAAGAAGACGATCATGCTCTTTTACAATCGCATCAAAATGCTGCTTGAGTTTTTCTCAAAAATCAATCTCACCTGATAATTATAAAAATTAAATCTTTAGCATCTACAAAGTGATATCCTAGATATTCAGCCATTAATAAAGCTGTTAAATATTCTCCACGACTCACTAAGTATTCTTCATCGATTCCTTTACTTATCTCTGCTTTTAATTTAGCAAGTTCTCCTTCGATATCAAAACTTAAGTTTAATTCATTTTTAATCGCTACAAACTTATCTTCAATCATTTTAAAGATATTATCGAAAATTTATATTATACTTAGTATGAGCATAACATAAATATAATAAATCTGTTACCTTATTATCTTCTTTTATTTGCTTTCCCAACAGCACTTACTACAACAAAAACGACGTGCATCATCAAGTTCCACAATATTTTTTAACTTTTTTTAAATTGCTCAGCACTCGCTACCGAAATCTTCCACCAAATTTTGATACTCTAAACCATTTTAACTCCTTTTTCTATTTGTGTTATTTGTATTTTCTATTCTAATATATATTATATAACTATTTACGAAAAATCAATAAATTTTCTGAAAAAATCTAAATTTTATTTAAAAATAATCATTTTATTATTTATGGAATTTAGCAACAACAAAACTACTATCTTTTTTTCTTTTCACTTCATCTACTAAATTAGTAAGTTGTTTTTAAAGAAATTTCTTTTGTTTTCACATAGAAATTACCTTTATATTGCTCAACGCTCTCTATCAGTTCCCTGATAATTCTACAGATGAACGAACCAAGTAATTTCTTCTAGTTAGTTCTTCTGAATAAGATAGATTATTCTTAATTACAACATCAACTCTTGTTGAACCCTCATTAATGTCTACTATATCTTGAACAATCGCATTTCCTGTTGAGAATTTTCCAGCACCTTGTCCATAGAACTTAAGCTTTCCAATAAATGATCCGTCTAAAGAAATAATATTGTTATTTAGAGAACACAGCCTCTTGAGATTCTTTTTCCAAATATAGAAAGCATTACAGAAGTTTCATACTTACCATCTTCTACATTTGTTTCTCCAATATACTTAACAGCTAAATCATATTGTTTTAAATAGTCGATATCATTTTTAGTAATATTTCTCATAGAATATGTTGGAAAATCAGGTTGAACATGAATATCAAAAGCAAGTGCATTACTTAAGATTATTTTATTCACAACATCTCCACCGTCTACATCAGCACTTGGATCAGCTTCTGCATACCCCAACTCTTGTGCTGTTTTTAAAGTAGAATCGAATTCTTGATCATTTCTATACATATTATCAAGAATAAAGTTACTTGTTCCATTGAAGATACCATATACACGTTTTACTTCATCAACACGTCTAGTTCTTTTTCTAGGTTTTACAAGCCAAGGAATTCCTCCACCTACACTAGCTTCAAAAATAAACTTAACATTATTCTTCTCAGCTAATTCTACGAACTCATCTAAATATTTTGCAGCGACAGCCTTATTAGCTGTAACAACATGTTTTCCATTCTCTAGTGACCTTTTAATGAAGTCATATGCAGGGTTAAGTCCTCCAAGACATTCTACAACAACTGAAATTTCTTCATCATTAATAATTTCATTAATATCGTCGGTAGCTAAGTGCATTTTATCACGGCTTCTAGCAAAGACACTTTTTACTTCTATTTTTTTCAAGTTCCGATGATTTACCATTAGTAATAATCTCATATACTCCACTACCTACAGTTCCATATCCTAAAATCGCTATCTTCATAATTATTTTCTCCTAAATTCAATACTTTATTTTCAATTATATTTAAAAGTCTAACAAGTAATTTTTCTTATGTCAATCATTTAATATCAAGAATTTTCAAAAAAATTTAATTTTTGATTATTTTCGACTGTTTTTATAACTTGTTATGGTGTAAAAATTATAGTTATAAAAAATTAAAGTTCTTTTATAAAAACACTTGTATTTTTACAAAGAACATTGTATCATATATACAACGATAAAGCAAGGAGATTTTAGATGATTTACGAAAAGTACAAGAGATATTAATAGAAAATTAAATCCAAGTGAAGCTATTCTTCAAGGATTAAGTGAAGAAGGCGGACTTTTCGTTTTAAGAGATTTAGGAAAAATAAATTAGATTTAGAAAACTTAATCGGAAAAAGCTACTATGAAGTAGCAGAAGCTGTACTACGTCTTTTCGTAGATTTTAGCGATGAAGAAATTAAAGAATGTGTTGAGCAAGCTTATAGAGGTAAATTTTCTCACGAAAACATCACCTCTAGTGGAGTTAAAAGATGGACATGTCCTTGAATTATTCAATGGACCTACTAGTGCATTTAAAGATGTTGGTCTATCACTTCTTCCACAATTAACAAAAACAGCCCTTACAAAAGTAGAAGATAAAAATGACATTCTTATTTTAACTGCGACTAGTGGAGATACTGGTAAAGCTGCTCTAGAAGGGTTTAAGGATGTAGATAGAACAAAAATCATGGTCTTCTACCCTAACGACGGTGTAAGTACAGTACAAAAAAACACAAATGCAAAACTCAAGAAGGAAAAATACAAAAGTTTGTGCAATTCATGGAAATTTCGACGATGCTCAAAGTGGAATTAAGGAACTATTTGTTGATGAAGAATTCAAAAAAGAATTACTTTCTAAAAACATTAAGTTATCAAGTGCAAACTCAATCAACATCGGGCGTCTTATTCCTCAAGTAGTTTACTACGTTGTTTCATACCTAGACTTAGTAAATACAAATAAAAATAAAAATTAAATGATAAAGTGAATTTTGTTGTACCTACTGGTAACTTCGGTAACATTCTTGCTGGTTACTATGCTGAACAAATCGGTTTACCTGTTAACAAATTAATCTGTGCAAGCAACAACAATAATGTCCTTTATGATTTCTTAACGACTGGTGTATATGATAAGAACAGAGATTTCTTAAAAACAGTATCACCAAGTATGGATATCCTAATTTCTAGTAACTTAGAACGTCTACTATACTACGTTAGCGGTTGTGATAATGACTATATCGCTAAGCTAATGAAAGATTTAAAAGAAACTGGTCGTTTTGAAGTTACTGGTGATGTACTTGCTAAGATTAAAGATAAGTTCATAGCTGGTTTTGCTGATGATGAACAAACTAAAGAAACTATCAAAGCTATCTATGAAAAAGATAACTACCTGTTGGATACACACACTGCTGTAGCTTATAAGGTACTTCTTGAGAACTTAGATAATGAGCATGCTAGTATCGTACTGTCAACAGCATCTCCATATAAATTCACAGAAAGTGTTTACTCTTCTCTATTCGAAACTCAAGGTGAAGATGAGTTTACTCTTATGAACAAACTTCATGAACAAACTAAAGTTGTTATTCCTGAGAACTTAAGAGATCTTGATAAAAAAGAAATAAGACATAAAGATGTAATTAATAAAGAAGATATGAAAAATACATCTTAGAGAAAACTAGGTGATTTATAATGGTAAGTGTTCGTGTACCCGCCACTTCTGCAAAACGTAGGATGTGGTTTTGATAGTCTTGGTGTTGCTTTTAACACTTTATACTACTTTTAAATTCGAAAAATTAGATAGTGGTCTAGAATTCGTTGGATTCGAAGAACGTTTTTCAAATGAAAATAACCTAGTATATCAAAACATTACTAATTACATTATTAAACAAGGAAATTTCTGGTGTTAGAATATCTCATCGAAAAATGATGTACCATTATTAGCCGTGGTTTAGGTAGTAGCTCTACATGTGTAGTTGCCGGAATTTATAGGTGCATACTTATTAACTGACACACCTATTGATAAACAAGAAATCTTTACAATAGCTAATGAAATTGAAGGACATCCTGACAATGTTTCACCTGCTATTTTCGGAAGTCTAAGCTCATCTTGTACTACTGATAGTAAAGAAGTAATCTGTAAGATATGAAGTTGATGAAAGATTTAATTTCTTAGCACTAATACCAAATTTCGAAACTTCTACTGAAGAAGCTAGAAAAGTAATGCCAAAAGAAATTAAACTTCAAGATGCTATTTACTCAATGTCGCGCATTGGATCAGTTATTAAAGCATTTGAAACTTATAATTTAGAACTTCTTAAAAAGGTTATGGGTGATAAAAATCCACGAACCTTATAGAAAAAGAAATAATACATGAATATCATGAAGTAAGAGAAATCTGTGAGAAGATTGATAGTTCTGCATTTTTCATTTCTGGAAGTGGTTCTACATTAATGAATATCGTTAGCGATACTAACAATATTGAAAAATAAAAACTGAACTTGCTAAATTAAAAATACAACTGGCAAGTTTCATATTATTAAAAAGTTGATAAAGAAGGAACAGTAGTTCTAAATTAATATGTTAAAGAAATATTCGAACTTCTTCTTTCACTACATAGAAGAAGTTCATTTTTGAAATAATTTTTAAATAAATAAAGGAGAAATTTTGATTATGCAAAAATCAAGAGTAGCTGTCACTAGGGGCAACAGGAATGGTAGGTCAACGCCTATTAGTATTATTAGAAAATCACCCATACTTCGATGTAGTAAAATTAGCAGCATCACCTCGTTCTGCTGGTAAAAAATATGGGGAACTTATGGAAAGTCGTTGGAAATTAGACCACGCTATGCCTGAACACACTAAAGAATTAGTTGTTGAAGACTTATACAAAATTGACGAAGTTTCTGAAGGAATTGATATGGTATTTTGTGCCATCAACCTTGACAAAGAAGCTTTAATCAAACTTGAGGAAGACTATGCTAAACGAGAAGTAGTAGTTGTATCTAACAACTCTGCTAACAGAAATAAAGATGATGTACCGATGATTATTCCAGAGATTAACTCAGCTCATCTAGATGTTCTTCCTGCGCAAAGAGAACGTCTTGGAACTAAAAAAGGATTCATCGTTACAAAACCTAACTGTTCAATTCAAAGCTACGTACCTATCTTTGAAGCAATTAAAGAATATGGTGTTAAAGAAGCATCTATCTGTACATATCAAGCTATCTCAGGAAGCGGAAAAACTTTCAACGAGTGGCCTGAAATGATCGAAAACATCATCCCTTACATCGGAGGAGAAGAAGAGAAAAGTGAAAAAGAACCACTTAAAATCTTCGGTAAAGTTGTTGATGGGAAAATCGTTCCAGATGATTCTATGAAACTATCAGCTCAATGTATTCGTGTACCAGTTCTTGATGGACACCTTGCTTGTGTATCATTCAACTTAGAAAATAACCCAGGACTAGAAACTTTAGTTGAAAAATTAAAAATCATGTTCCTGAAATTTGCTAAACATGAATTACCACTCAGCACCAACTCCATTCATTAAATATTATGAAGAAAAACGATCGTCCACAACCGGTTCTAGATCGTGATAACGAAAAAAGGTATGCAAATAACTGTAGGTCGTCTTCGTGAAGATAACCTATTCGATTACAAATTCGTTGGACTTTCTCATAACACACATGTGGAGCAGCTGGTGGAGCTGTTTTAACTGCAGAACTAATTAAAAATTAGGATACTTAGATTAATATTGTAAACAATACCAGGAGAATTTCTCTTGGAATGTTGTTGATAAACTTATCTTCAGTCCATACTTTATGTATTTGCATTTGTTAAACTTTTAATATACAATAAAAAATTATATAAGGAGGGTTTTTTATGGCAGACAGCAAATATCAATCTACGTATCGAACCCGAAACAAAAGCCAAAAGCACAAGATCTCTATTTCAACTTTGGTATTTCAGTAACAGATACAATATATTTTAAATACAGCAATTATTAATGATAGTTCCTTATCCAATTATACAACCTAATTTCAATAGAAACAAGCTTTTTATACAAAACAAAAAGATATTATGGAAGGTAAAATTATTTTAAACTTATATTCTTCTTAACCGCTCTTTTCATTAGTATTATTTCTGAGGAATAATCTATGTTAACATTAATCACCACCACCAATTAAAAAGATTTAAAACGAATAGAAAAAGGGTTTATGAATTCTCTAAAATTTGTTCTTGATACTCTTTAAAGCAAAGCTCTTCCATTAAAATATAAAGTCCATATTTAGTATTAGGCTGAAGAATGTCATATTGATCAGATTAGTTTATTAATTTACACTATATCCTAACAAGAAAAAATTAATTTAACTTACTGGCACATGCTGGATGCATTCAGTTCCTTTGAATAACACGATCAATATAACAATATTTTTTCCCATGAATTTTGGTAACAGATGACTTGTGTCAATTTGATTTTTCAGCATAAAGACCTAAGGACACCTCCTTGAGGGTTTGGTAATACTAAATTATTTAACGTCTAGAACTTGTCTACCTTTGTACATACCAGTTTTCTATCAGCACGGTGACCCATTGCAGCGTTACCAGTTGTTGCATCGATTAGTGGTGATGGTGTAGATAGTGTGAGTTCTTCTTTTTCTTGCTGTTTTGATGTTCTTACCTAGGGACTGCCATGAGTTAATTTCCTCCAAATTAGTTTCATCATTCTGATTGTTCTTTAAATAGTCCGTTAAGAGCTACAAAACGGTTGATTCTTTCTTTTCTTTAACATCAGTTAAAGACTCTTCAGAAACCAATTCCCAGTCGTTACCAGAAATCATCTCTAGCTCTTCTTCATCAGAAGTAGTTATTGGAATATTTAAAATTATAAGCTCATTCACTAAAAGGTGTTAAATCAATATACATATCCATTAAATTAACATCAGAACTACCCTCTTCACTGCAAATCAGTTATCAACGTATTCTTCTCTCTCTTCGATTTCAAAATGGAACAACAACTCGCTGAGTGTTTTTCTGAAATCATTTTCAGTTTCCTTTTAATTAATGATCGGCATGACGTTTTATCTTGTCCACCTCGAGTTAATTTTCCACTAACAACAACATCTCTAATATCTTTTAGAGAGATCATCATAGTGTGCTACTTTAACATTTATATTTTCTTCAAAAACAAAAGTATCACTATTATTTTTGAATAACGAAGTCTTAACCATTTCATTAAATATCACCTCGCAACGACATTATTTATTATATATCTTTTAGTTTTAAGATGTCAACAAAAAGTTGACTCATTTATTTTAATTCAAGTAATTCCCAGTAATTCGAGTTCAAATAAAAACTGAAATTTAACCTGAAAACTATAACTGGAACAGTTGAAACTAAATAATTATGAAAAGATATTTATCTAACTTTATTACGTTATTTTTAAATTCTCTTTATAATATTAAATAGATTTTAGTTTTTAAAAATCTTGATTCTATCTTTATACTTTCATGAAAATTAGTTTTTATACTGAGAGATGGTGTGGTTTCCTGTGAGGGAAAATGGCAGTGCCGCGCCACATTATGAATTTTCCACACCATCAGAGCTCAGTGTCAAAACTAATTTTCTAATAACATAATTCCTCTTTTTATTTTTGGTTGTATATTATAATATGAGACTTTTCGTTGAATGAAAGAATCTAATAATATGACAAACAAAAACAAACATAACATATTATGATAAGCTTAGACATTGAAGAAGGAATCTCTAAAGGTAAAACTTTTAGCATATGGGTATAGAACTTGATAAAGATCCTACTACTATTTCTAAAGAAATTAAACGTAATCTGCAATATAAAAGATACCGAAGTAGTTACCAAAACTCTTGACGGAAAATTAATCAAGCTAATTATTATCTTCTAAACAAAACCTCCCTTATGTAGTAATAATTGTAAACTTAAAAGAAGAGATTGTGGTTTTGATAAACGTTTCTACTATGCAGGCTCAACTAATTATCAAGAAATCTTGTCGAGACCAAGAAGAGCTGTTGTCTTAGATAAAGAAGAATTTTATAAAATGGATAAAATAATTTCTAAAGGAGTGTTTCTAAGGGACAGTCTTTCTATCATATTATGCATAGTAATAACTTAGTTGTTTCTAAATCTTCTTTGTATCGATATGTGAATAATGGATATTTTTCTATTGATTCTGTTGATTGTAAACGTATTGTTAAATTTAGAAAACGAAATAAAGTTAATAAAAGAAGCTATACCCTAAACATCTACGTCCGGTAGAGCTTATATTAACTTCTTAGATTTTATGAATGAATCTGCAATGCCTTTTCATGAAATGGATACTGTCATTGGTAAACGTGGTGAGTAAAACTCTACTTACCTTTTAATGTATCTTCTTGTAATTTTATGTTCGCTCTTCTTTTAGATTCAGAATACTTCTAGCGAAGTTTCTTCTAAACTTTATAATCTAAAAGAAAAATTTTATCAGAATAATATACACTTTTCGATATTTTTCTGTTGTTTTGACAGATAATGGTAGTGAATTTTCTAAAGTTGAAGAAATCGAATATGATTTTGATAAAAACTTAAAATTATTTTTCTGTAATCCTAATTCTTCTTGGGAAAAAGGTAAGATGACTCACACCACCTTGCGTGAAATATCTACCTAAAGGATCCTCATTTGACGATCTTTACACAAAGTGATGTTAATACTATTATGTCACATATTAACTCACTTAAGAGAAAGTATTTGAACGGAAAATCAGCTTATGAGTTTTTCTTTCTTTTTACTTTCGCTGAACATATAGCTAACTCTACTAGGTATTTTTAAAATACCTGCCAATGAGAGGTAATACTTAAAGCCTTTCTGGCTAAAGAAATTAAGGATACAAACAAATAAATTTAAACTATTTATGAAATAGTAATATAGTTATTTTTACAACGAAAGTGTTTTTATTAGAAAAGTCTCAACTTAACTTCAGCATAACTGGAATTTAACCTGGGGAATAGTGATTTGCAGGTCTACTTTGTCATCTATTTTGATTCCTTTTGAAAAACTCCCAAAGTAAAACTTCCTTGTTTTATACCAGAGTTACCTTGGGAATATTTTTAGTTATTTTCCTTTTTCCAACAACTTCCGCTAATTTCTTACAGGAACTACTTTGGAATTTACCTTTTTAATTCATTATATATTTCAATATATTCACTATCAAAGACATTATGAATCCTACAAAATCGTCAACAGCTGTTAACACCATATACGGTGCCATTGTTTTTGTGACTATTTGCACTAAAACCTTTAATTATTTTATTGCTAAGGAATAGTAACAAATACTAGCAGATTCACCACTGAAGTATATTTAGTAACTATAAATAAAACATTTTAATAAATAGACTACGATAAAAGCTAATTGCCATCGTTTTAATCATTATTTCTTCCGACTAATATCGCATAAGTTCTTCTTCCTGATTCTTTATCATTATCTAAGTCACGGATATTATTCGCTACAATAATATTTCTCTATCATGATAAATAACGACAGTGAAACAATAATAATATCAGCATTAACATAGCCAGTTTGGAAATAGAATGATAAAGCTATTATAATTGTTCCCATGAAAAATCCTGAAACAACTTCTCCGAATGGAGAATAAGCTATCAGGATACTTTCGCTCCAGTATAAAAATATCCAGCAAACATACACACTAAACCAACTAATAATACATAGATACTAGTCATAAATGTTAAATTAATCCAAGTCCAAATGCCAGTACGTACAATACCAAAGCACCTACCATAACCTCTTTTTGGACTTAGATTCCCTTTTTACTATCGAGACCAGAAATTCCTCTGAATCGATCTTATCTAACCCGTGTTTATAGTCATAATACTCATTAAATAAATTAGTTGCTGCTTGAATTAATAAGCAAGCCAGCAGAAATAATATAAATTTTAAAAATTGAGAATTTACTCTCGTATCCTAATGCATATGTAGCTCCAAATAACACTGGCGCTATCGATGCTGGATAACTATGTGGTCTTGTCACATAAAATTTCTTTAATTTACTTTTATTCACAACATCCTCCTAGTTATCTTCTTACCTTGAATATTATATCATATGTTTGGCTTCGATGTTATCAAAAATCTTCCTCATTTAGTAAACTACTAATTATAACGTTTTCATCTTTTATGTTATAATTAAAGAAAGATAATAATTATACGGAGGAATTCATTATGAAAATTGCATGGATTGGAACAGGAGTTATGGGTGAAAGTATGGCTGGGCACCTATTAGATGCAGGTCATGAACTTTTTCGTCTACAACAGAACAAAGAGTAAAACTGACAACTTAGTAAAACGTGATGCTACACTTCTTAATGAAGTTAAAAGTTGCACCTAGAATTTTGCTAGTAATATTCACTATGAGTTGGATATCCTAAAGATGTTGAAGATAGTTTTATCTTGGTGAGAAAATGGTTTAATTACAACAGCTAAAAGGTCAAGTATTTGTGGATATGATCTACTTCTCACCTAGTCTTGCTGATCATACAGAATTTCTAAAAGATTTGGAGCATATGCACTTTCGACTTTCTGGTTACAGGTGGGAGACATTGGAGCAAGAAAATGCTACTCTATCAATCATGGCAGGTGGAGATAAAAAGGTATTTGAAGAAGTTATTCTTCCCACTAGTTGAAAACTAGGAAAAAGCATTACATATTTTCGGTGAAGCTGGTGCAGGTCAATATGCAAAACTTGCTAATCAGATGCTAATAGCTACAACTATGATTTCTGTTGCGAGAGCTTCAAATTCGCTAAAGAGTTGGACTAGACTTAGACTCGTTCTTCGAAAGACAGTATCAACAGGTTCTGGTGGGAAGCTTCTCAATGACTTCATACGGACCACGTATCCCTGAGCGGAGACTTCAAAGCCAGGATTTTCACACATCACTTCATTAGATATGAAACTAGCATTGAAGAGGGTGGCGAAAAGAAGACATCAAACTACCGGGACTTGAGGCAGCATATAAAATTTGCAGCAATTAGAAGAAGAAGTAAGAAATACTAATGGTACTCAAGCTAGTTTCTAAATGGTGTAACTTATAATTAATGAAAAACTTTCGAGTAATTTATCTACTCTGAAAGTACTATACTATTCTACACCTATAGTAATCATTTTAGAATTTATATCATGCCCTACTTCACTTGTCTTAGCTACTGGTAAATCTTTATCTATAAAATCTTTGACTATACTATAAATATCATGTATATATATCGATATTAGTAAAAGTTCCAAGTAATAAACCTGAGAAATTTTATCACAAAACACCCATGTTGTTTTAATTGAGTTAGATGAGTAATTAATGATTCTGCTGTGCGGCTTACCTAGTCCTTCTAAAAATAATATTCTATTTTCTGGAAATCACGGAAATGCGCAGGTGCCTGCTAGTTTGAAAACACTAATATTTCCACCTGCAACTATCCCATAATTTCTTCACCTTGATTCCATGATATATTTGTTAAATCTGGTTCATTACTACGTTACTGTTTTCTTAAAAACTATCTACGTATTTTCATTTCCAATAATATTCAATGCTTGGTATAAATATGTAGATTCTCCTGTTTATAACCGGAACATTGCACTTTAATACTACATAGAGATCACTATATCCATGGTTTAATATTCTTTTTAATAATATCATAGTCTAAGACAAAATCTAATATTTCATTAGAAAGGATCTACACGCAGAAATATCAAAAATTGCCTTTATACTTTTATCACTATTCATTAGACTCTTCACTACGTATTTCTGCATAGCACTTCTTCCAAATTTATCTTTATATAAATGGTTACTATAAAACAGGAATACTTACAGCTAGACTTTTAATAGTGCTGCTAGTTTATCTAATTTAATTTTATCTTCCTAGCTTTGCCGTTAGGAACAAACTACTAAACTAGCTGCTATTGTTTATTCTCTAACATATTAGTTTTGGTTCTATGCTCTCTATATAGTATTTGGAGCGAGATTCTCCACCCTTATGTTGCTTGTCGTTTTAATCGCAGTATATGTTACCTGCACCTTTGTTTGAAGATGAATAATTGGAACTATTAATCCTATCCCTTCAGTAGTCAACTTCACTTTCTATCAGTTGGAGTAAGATTGAGGTTACTCACCAATTCCTCCCATTCTGTTATATAAACTTTATCTTTTTGAGAAATACTTGTCTCTCCTAACACAAGGAATTATTATGCTGTCTACATTACCTGAATAACTATCATCTACTTCTCTATATTTTATATTTTTCAGTGATGGTACATCTTTATAAACATCTTCTGCACTGTATGTGTATCCTTGTAAGCTGTTATTATAAACATCGATTAATTCAGCCATATGATCATTTAGTTGCATGATAATCCTTACCACTGACAGTGGCATTTTTATCTATATCAACTAAATAACCAAATAATGCTACTGGCTCTAGCTTTCTTCCCTCCATGAGTTACAAAAGTATTTTCAAAATTTCTTTTGCACAGACAATATGGTCTGATATTTTTAGATTTAAATCAGTCCATTTTAATTTACTAGAATCTATTTTCGGTGAAATGAGACTCTTCACTGACAGATGTTAATTTCCATCTTTGTACATCATATACCATTAGTTCATTTTCCTACAATCTTATTGCTTGAAATATGTCCACCTTTGTTCAGGTAGATTTTAGTACCTCCATTGCTATCTACTGAATACCAACCGTTGGGGCCAAAGTTTTTCCAACTCAGCTATAGTTTCTTGAGATAAAATTCAATTCAGATTTTAATGAATCTATAAATCTGTAATAGTACGTATTTTTCTCTCAGCTCTACTGTAGTTTCCTATCTAAATAGTTTTCATCTACACTTCCTAAGTTAGCACCTAGTTGCTCGTCGTAGCTCCTTCTTGCATTTCTTCGTGTTAATAATTCCAAATGCT
>BNJS01003337.1_pt1 | contig 22907 bp, 44 predicted proteins | sample 8540461 | NCBI WGS metagenome assembly BNJS01 (sample SAMD00202454, study PRJDB9452) | human saliva metagenome | isolation source: human saliva | place: Japan | reverse complement strand
GTTTGGAGAGAAGACACCGCCAACACACAAAAACTTAGAAAAATAGTATAAGAAGCGTATTATTGTTATTTCCACAATGCACCACGCTTTTCTATATCCCAAAGCGCGACAGATGACTGATGATCATAAATCCCCGGTTCTTCCTGCCGGAGGCCGCAGCACGCAACAATAATCGTAAATCCAGATCGTTCCAGGGACGTCGACACGCCAACCGGGCTGGAAGCCAATAAAAACAGAAACGGGTTTCCGGTACTCAGCGCCCCAACTATCGAGAAGACCGCTACGACTTGTCACGGCTGGACGAGCCAGATTTGCTGCCCGATGACCTCGATGTTCGGGACATCGACCCGCTAGTATTGCAAGATCTCCGGGTCCTATCGAAGGACAAACGCTAACGCCGTCGCAAAGCATATCCTCACGGCTGCGCGCGCGCTCTGCGGAGGAAGACGACCAGCACCTCGCAGCCACGCGCGGGCGGCCAAAGAGCGGGCAGGGCGAGTATCAGTCGTGCAGGAACTGGCCAGGACTGCCGCCTGGCGAAAAGCTCGGCGAGACTGGAAAGAAGCACTCTCCGAGTGCGTGCCGCCCCGGCGCATCGCGAGTGGTCCGCTCATTGCCGTCATGGCCGACTGCGAGACGCGGTCTCAGCCGCCCGAAAGCTGCGCGGCAGGACCTGCCGCCGAGGCCGTTCGAAAAGCCTCGACATGCCCATGCGTATCGAGATTGGCCATCGTCACCGCCGGCGCTCACGAGACATGAGGGCAATTCGACGCCGCTGTCAGTTTACCTTGCAGGACATGAATCTCGATCCCAGTCGCATCTGAACCCGGCATGGGCGGCTGTCGACGCCTACGCTGACGCGCTGGCCGCTGCCAGGGCAGATCGCGCCGCCCGGCACTCCGGTTCACCCACGCCGCCGAGGCTTGGGACGCGGAAGAATTCTTAGATGCAACAAGAACGACTAGCAGAGTTAGGAACAACCATGACCGAGTCACTTCTCACACCACATACGACAGTTTACTTTTCGAGCCTGACGGTACACAGTATGGGAAGGCGGCCGCCTTCCTGCCGCACGCTAGTACCACCACCGCTTTCCATCACCCGTCATGTACATCACCACCAATAATGCTCATGAGGGCCCGGAAGTAGTGGCAGAAACTCTCACCAGGCTGGGGTTCCCACAGATGATAGGCGCCATGTAGTATTGACCTCGGCGCAGGCGGCGAGAATTCGCTCAACAGCGGCTGCACACCCGGTGACCCTGTCTCATGTGCTTGGTTCCGAGTCGTTCCACCCACTGGCCCGCCACGCGGTTTTCCTGCGTCGTTGCTGCTCGACGACAACCCCAAGGCCGTGCTTCATGCGGCGCAATCCCGAAACCGGTTGGGCAGAATACTCCCGAGGCCGCACTCAGCATCACCCAAGCAGCACACTGTTTCGCGTCCAACCCGGATGCTACACCGCGTGGAACGGGGACTCGCGGTGGGTAACGGTTCCATGCTGGTGCTGCGATCACCACCGCTACCGGCGCCACCCGCTATCGGCGGGAAAACCCGAGCCGGCAGTGTTCCACTCCGCCGCCGCGTGCAATCCACCCGCTTGCCGTGGGCGACCGACCAACACCGACATTGCCGGTGGCGTCGCCACTGGACGTACCTTCCGCCGTGCTCACCGGCGTCTCCACCGCCATTGGGCGCTCGTCCACGGCGAAACGAACCCAGACGCCCCACCTATGTCGCGCGGAAGCACCTGCGGGACTCGACCTACCGCGCACGTCGAACTCACCCCACTACGGCCGCTGGATTTACGCTCGGCGCGCCGACGATAACACAATTGTGCTCACCCAGCGGCGATGCTTCCGGTGGGGTGCTGGAGGCGTTGCGACCGTGTTGGCTGTTGCCTGGACTGACAGATCCTCTTCCTGCAGTTTACCGGTGAAGTTGATGCCTGCGGATGCTGCGTGAGCGAGCGTTGGCAGAGGTGGCAGAAGTTGTGGAGCGGAGCAGGTGGTTGAACGACTTCACGCGGTGCTGGCGCGGCCGATGGACACGTTAGCGCAGGAGGCTGCGGTTTTGCACTGCAGGCGACGCGGAATTTTGCATGAGGCATTGCAGTAATGTCAGATCGGAGGCGTCTCTGACGCGGGTTAGTGCGTCAGAAGAGTGCGCGACCGGAGGCAGCCGCCCGTGGAGTTGATTCAGGGTGGGCAGGTGTTGTTGGTGCAGGGTATGCCTGCTGGTGAAGCCTGCCACTCAGGTGTCGTCTGGGGTGTCAGATTCAGCGTTGGGGGTGCGGTTGATGATTGGAGCGTCGCGAAGTGCGCATAAGCGTCGCGTTGGAGGCGTATGAGCCTGCGGGGTTTCCCAAGCGTTGTGGGGAAGAAAGTGCTGGATGCAGGAGGGCGTCTACTGGAGCTACGGACGTGTTGTTTGCCGTCAGCGCATGGGAGGTTGTTGCGGCTGATGACTGAGTTACGGTCAGCTGCGTGGCGGTTGCAGAACGATGATCAGGTCTGGGTGGTGGATCAGATCAAATAACTGCGTTATGACGCAGCGGATCAGCGTGCGTTATCATGTGATGCTGATGGTTTGGGCGTTTGTCGTTTATTTCGCTGGACGTTGCTGTTGCCCGGCGATTGTGTCAGTGTAGCGGTTGATGGTGGGGATGTGGTGCCCATGGTGAAACCGCAGTTTGAGGTGGGAAGAGGATCGGTCTGGGGTCCAGTGGTGCGCGTAGTCCTGCATTGCCAGGGCAAGAGGTGACTACCACGTTGCGGTTTCTGCCCAGGAGTTGGGTCGCAGGTCTGCGTGCGGTGGCGTCGCCGCCTGGGCCCAAGCGCTGTGGAATATTTTTGTGGCTCAAGTGAAGAGATGGTGCGGTGGCAAGAGTGCTCTCGGGGAGGTTGCTGACGGTTGATCGGGCAGTGAGGGAAGGACCGAGCAATGTCGCATGCCCCGAGAGTGTTAGTGGTGTCGCATGCTGGGCGGAAAGTCGAATAGTGAGACTGCTGCAGCCTGGCGGCGGAGTGCATTGCGTGATGCTGGGTATTTCGGGTGCGGGTGGTGCGCGGAAGAATGATGGCGGTGCGATTGCAGGCGCATCCGGTGTTGAAGTCGGTATGAGTTGGTGCCATACGCGATGCGATTGTTGGTGGATTTTGTGTTAGTGATGGGGGTGATGGGACGCTTTTGCGGGCAGCGATTTGGCGACAGCGGCGGATCTGCCGATGTTGGGCAGGCTAATTTGGGGCCATATTGGGTTTTTGGCGGAGGGAAGCGTGATCTCGCTGGATGGGGGCTAGATAGGCAGGTTGGTGTCTGGCGAGTTCAGTGTTGACAGGAGCGGATGACGATTGCGGTGCAGATTGGTCGTAACGGTGAGTCGTTGTCTCTGGGGTGGGCGCTTAGAGTGAGGCTTGAATCAGAGATCGTTCTGGGGTGTTGGAATTGCGATTTTGGAGGTCGATGGTCGGCCGGTGAGTTCGTTTGGGTGTGATGGGGTGAGTTAGTTTCGAGCGCCGACGGGTTCGACGTATGGCGTTTCAGCTGGTTGAGCCGGTGTTGTAGTGGCGGGACGCGATTTTGGTAGCCGAATAGTGCGCATGCGTTGTTTACGAGAGCCGTTGCGTGAGTCCGCGGTCGGAGGTGGCGGTGGAGTCCCGGTCGGCAGCCGTTTCCGGCGCATGTGGTGATGGATGGGGTTCAGGTTTGAGGATGCCGCCCGAGTCGGGGTTGCGAGGTGGATTTCCGAGCGGAGCATTAGGTGGGTGCGGTTGGATTGAGCGGCCGTTTACGGACTCAGTTGCTGTCGAGAGAGTACGGTTGCCGGTTGAGGGTTGGCGGGGTCGGACAGCGGCGGCATGAGTGCTACCGATGTCGGAATGCTCGCCGATAGTGCTGGCTGAGAATTTAGGCGTTATTTCCCGCCGCGGCTAGGAGTTGAGTCCGGCTTTGACGTGTTAACTTCTTGGGTGGGACTGCTGCTGGTAAGACCATGGTGGTGACTGGGTTGGTGGTTGCTTGTGGGGGTCGGGCTGATGCTGGTCGTGGTGCGGTTCCGAAAGCTGCACCAGGCCGCAGGTGGAGGGAGCCAGTTTTGTGTTGGATGGGGTGGATTCCGAGGTGGCAGGGCCGCTCGAGGTGTGGTGGTCCTCGGCTGGGGCCGGTTGGATGTGAGGGGGTGAGGTGATTGTAGACGTCGACGATTTGCGTCTGTGCGCTCAGAGGCGCATTTGGGGGCGGCTGGTGCCGGCTGCGGCGTTGCAGGAGAGTTTAAGTGCAGTTGATGACGATTCGCTGAGTCAGGAACGATCAGTTGCGGTTGTTGGCGCCGTGGAGTGAGCAGTTGGCGGCGGTGGATCGGTGTGATCCGAAGATTGCTGGAGTTGTTGGTTGGTTATCGGAGGCTTTTGAGTGGTGGCGTCCGGTTGGTGCGGATTTGCGGGTCGCGGACAGGAGTCTCGGCGGCGGGAGTTGGCGGCAGGCGACGATCGGTTTGCGATTTCGGAGATTCGGTAGATCCGCGCCGCGTGAGGATGTGGAGTTGGTGTCGCTGGATTCGCCCGGTTGCAGGATGTGGATGAAGCTGCGGCATCAGGCGTCGGTGGCGTCGGCGCGCCATTGATGCGATGTATCGGTTCCGAAGGATGGCGGGGGCGTCTCGATTTGCGGGCAGGACGTGCGGTCGATGCAGAAGAGTGGGGATGAGGGTTGCAGGGAGTTGGCTGCGCGTGGTTGGGGCTGTGGACCGCAGGAGTTAGAGGTTTCGCTGAGTTGGGGAGTGTCGAGTTTGTCGGGATCCTGCGGAGTTGGAGGCACTACTGTTGCAGCAGCAGGAGCAGAAAGAGTTGACGCAGTATGCGCCATGGATGTGCAGTGATGGGGTGTTGGCGGCTGCGGAAGGCTGAGGTGAAGTTAGCGGAGTTGATACGTCGCTGGAGGCTGTGGGAGCGGTTGCAGGCTGAGGTGAAGTCGGCCGAGGCTGCGTGAGCGGATTGCAGGAGAGTTGTCTGCGGCTCAGGGACGGCGGCTCGGCGGTTGGGGAGTCGGTGACCGCTTGGAGTTGTGGGACCGGCGATGGCGAAGGCGGTAAGCTCAGTGCGTCAGTGTGTCGCTTGGTGGCGTGTCTCGGAAGTTGTGGATGTGGTGGAGTGTTGTCGATGGTGCGTCGAGGCGCAGGCCGGTGGCGTCGTCGGCGTCAGCAGGTTGTCGTGGTGATGTTGGCGTTGTGGAGGTGATTTTTGACGATCAAGATCGATCGGGGGTGACGTTGGTGTTTGATAGAGTGTTGATGCATGGGCAAGCGTCGGGCTGCAGGTGGAGATTGGGCGGCGGCCGCGGTTGGCGGTGCATAATCACCGTGAGTGTGGTGACGCATTTGCACGGGTGCGGCGGCGTATGCGGATGCGCATTGGCATGTGCGTCGATGCCATGATTTGTCGGTGTCGTCAGGGGTGGCTGAAGCTTGACTGGTGATGCTCAGGTTGCTGAGTTGCTCGCTTGGATGTGCTGGCGGGTTGGAGGACACGGGAGATGCGGGTCAGGCGCATGCTGCGCAGGAGTTGTTGGATAAGAGCGCAGGCTGAGGTGGCCGGATTTCCGGTGGTGGTTGTGTGCGTGGCGTTCGGTTTGTGAATTGGTTGGGGAGAATGTGGCGGGAGTTTGTTTTCTCGGACTGTGGATTTGCCTGTGAGTGCGAGGCGGTGATGCGTCGATCTTTCAGGTGGGGGTAAGAAGGGTTATAAGAAGGTGCGTTGCAGATATTGCAGTGATTGATGACGCCGGATGTGTCGCGGCAGCAGGCGCGGTGGTTGAGATTGATTCGCAGGTGGCTGCGCGTGAACACAGAGCTTTAGTACCGGTGCTATTCCTCATCTTTGGGCGCGGATGATGCTGCGATGCGATTATGTTGGTTGAGGCTGTGATGGTGTGTGTGTTGGTGCTGAAGGATGGGGAAGGAAGGGAGGTTGACGAGTCAGGTGAGTTATTTTGCGATAAGTTTGCTCGTTCGGGGTGGTGGTGACACCGGAGGACGCGAGGAGCGCAGTTTTTGTAGCAGCAGCGGTTGAGTTGACGGTATGGAGGCGTTTTGAGAATACGATTCAGCTTTATTCATTCCGGAGTCGCCATAAACTGCAAGTTGATGGGTGGGGACTCCAGGTGACGCCGCTACGCCGATCGGAAGGTGTTGCGTGGTGAGTCCGGCCGATATTTCGGTCGAGTTGAAGGAACTGCGAATTTTATCCAGGAGTTTTCGCCGGTGATTATCCGCGGTCGATGAGGCCGCGGACGCTGATGGAGTTAGGATATGGGGTGATTTATAGTGGGGATCCTGGTGGTATTGGGCTGCGGCGTTGCGGTCGGGGGCGCGGGTGGTGGTTCCAGTGTCTGATGGGCATGTGGTGGGGTTGGAGCGATTCGGATTTAGGGTGGGGCGTTGACGCTCGCCGCGTGGAGAATGCGACGGATTATGTTGCTTTTGGTAAATTTTCATCAGGCGAGTTGGTGGTAGAATGGGGCGTCGGTGACGTTGGATTCGTTGTTTGCGCAGTCGGGGTATGCGAGCCGTCGGCGTTGCTAAACGTGATGAAGTTGGGCCGAGGCTGGTGATGCAACAGCGATAGCCACTTTGTATAATATACGGTCTGGTGCAAGAATATTGCGTTTGTGGGGTGATGGGCGTGTTGGTTGCGTTGGCTACTTAAGATTATGGTTGCTGGTTTGGCTGGGGAGGGCTGTTTATAGAATGTGGTGGACACGTGGAATAATATTATTGGTCGGGTGGCGTCGTGATGCGTGGTGGTGCGGCTGGTGCGGCGGTGGCGTTTGCTGTCGGCATTGTTGTGGGGTGTTTAGGCCTGGCACCTAGTTTGGCGGGAGTGCTGATTCGCGGGTTGCTGGCTTGTCGACGGCGGTGGCGCAGGCGCGGGTGAGTAAGAGGTGGCGCGGCAGCTGCGGTCAGCGGATTCGGTGGTTTTGGTGGGTCGAGATTTAACGGGACGTTACGGGAGCGGTCGGTGATGGTGGTGTATGCCGTGGTGGGGCTACAGGATTGGCGACGAAGGCACAAGGCGCTGCTCGACGCCGGCGCGGGATGCCGGTAGTGTGCGGCTCCGGGAGGGCACTTTTCAACCAGCCATGAAGAATATTGCGAGCAATGTTTCGCCGGGGGGGCGACCTTATCTGGAGGATAGTTGGATGCGGGGACCCACGCGGGCGAGATATTGGGGTCGCTGGTGCCATCTGCCACTGATGAGGAGCGTGCTTCAGGGTTGTACGCAACGTGAATGTTTCCACCTATGGTGATGGGGTGCTGACCTGCGGATGCGGTGGTTCTCAGTGGGGCCGGATGTCCGACGGAATTTCACTGGTTCGCCCCGGCATTAGGCTCACGAGGTGGGGGTTAGTGGTTGCTGGCAACACGGAATTCGCAGCTTGCGGCGTTGCAGGGAGTTGTTGCAGGATTCCATTGATCGGGCAACTGGGCAGTTCGCGGCCGTGCGACAGGTAGCCCTCCCAGCCCCCTGAACGACCCGGACCCGGTGGGGGATGCCGAATAGTCTGTGTAATCTGTACAGTTATGGCGTAATATCAGGTTGTTGATTCTGAGCTGTTGGTTGATGGGGCTCATTTTTGGGTTCGTCGGGACACCACCATGCCTGAAGGTGGCAAACCCATCTTGTGGAGCATTTCGTGCGGTTGCTGTGGTGGCGTATGACGGTAGAAAGATTGCGCTGGTGCGACAGTATCGTAGGTCGGTGGATCGACGCCCGGGAATTACCTGCGGGTTTGTTGATGTTGCTGATGACGATCCGCTTGATGCGGCACAAACGCGAACTATTGAAGAAGCCGCCTGGGGGCGACGAAATGGTCGGTAAGGCGACCTGTCAGCCCGGCTTTAGCGACGAAGCCGTCCGGTGTATTTGCCACAGGCTTATATAAGCAGGATCGGCCCGCCGGCGAGGGAAAGAAGCGGACTTGAAAACCGGTGGTGATTGAACTACCGTGGATATGGTGTCAAAGGAGATCATCAATGGGATTGCCTGCCGGCATCCCGACGGCGGACGCCAGAGCGGAAAGCAGGCCTGTCGACCCAAACTCCGTTTGAATTGCGGCTCACGAGAGCTGACGCGGCGTCGCCGTAAAGCGGCAGCAGCATGGTCGAGAGCATATGAAGAAAGTCAACTACGCTTGGACGATGTGGTCGCTGCGCGCTGACGCACCTCAAGGCGAAAAGCGCGCATAGCAGCAATACCTTAAGCAATTATCGCCGCGACCTGTACCGCATGCGTGACCTGGCTGCACGCCGTGGGGGTGACCGGACCTCAACCAGGTCACGACCAGTCAGGTTGAGTGCGTATGTCACCGAGGCCGCGCCGCGGCGACCGATCGGAACATCAAACCTTTGCTGTGAGTTCCACGGTGGCCCAGTCCTCACCGTCGCCCGGGGCCTCGTATAAACCCGCGTTATTGACGCCTTTGTCAGCTGCACGGATGCGATGGCGGGCACGATGTCTGCACCCGCGACCGGAAGGCACCTGCCCGACGTACTCACCACTGCCGAAAGTCACCCAGCCTCATTGACGCCATCACGACGATACCGCCAGCCCCATAGACCTCCGCGACCGAGCCCTTATCGAACCCTGTACGAAACCGGTGCGCGCATTAGCGAGATCACCGCCCTCACCGTCGGATAGCTCACGACAACGACGAGACATGCGGCAGCACTCGGGAGCGCGTATCAAACAACGCCTCGTCCCAGTGGGCAGCTCGCCATGCGCCGTCGACCAGCACCTGTGTGCGCCCGACCCGTGTTCGCCACCGGGCCTCGCACGCGCTCCTGCTCAACACCGCGGCCGGACGTTATCGCGGCAGCGCCTGGGCTGTCCTGAAAACCCGCCGCCGTCAGACCACATCACCAAAGACATTTCTGGCACACACTCCTAGAGCATAGTTTCGCCACTCACTTGCTCGAAGGCGGTGCGGGGAACGCAGTGGTGCAAGAACGCTAAGATCCATCGGTCACCACCACCCAGATCTCACACCACGTGTCTGCCGAGAATTTAATACGGCAAGCAGTCATGTCGCACCCGAGGGCTATACCGCCGGTACTATAAAACGCGAACACTAGTGCGACTCGCGAAGATGGATTGACATGGTTCCCGGAACTTGGTTTCGACCGGCCGGCCCATCCGCGCACCCTCGAACCCCAACCACTCACCCACCACACGGCCCGGCGCGCGGATTGCCGCTGCGTGTGTAATCGGGAAGGTGCGCGAAACGACGTCGGCGATTAATTTGGGGCAGAGTTTAGCGGAGGCGGGCCGGCGGGTGTTGCGGTGACTTTGGAATCCGTGCAGGCGGTGCTGTATCCGCGGGCTGGGGTGCGGTCGGACGAGCAGGATTTCACCATTTGCGACTTGGCTGTTTGGATGCGCAGTCAGGGGTGGAGTCGGCATTTGCGGAAGACGAAGTGTCCTGGGTTGGATTTGGTGCCGGCGCTGATTTGTCGGCGGCGGAGACTCGCAGTGAATGAGTGTAGTCGGGAGCAGGCGTTGGCCTCGGGTGTATGGGTGGCATGGTGGTGGGAAAGTATGATTTTATTATTTTGGATTGTTTGCACGTCGCGTTGTTGACGGTGAATGCAAGCTGGCGTGTGCGCATGGGGTGATTGTGCCGATGGAGTGTGAGTATTTTGCGTCGCGGGGTTGAATATTTTGATTGATACATTGGAAGACGGTGGATCGTGCGAATTTTGATTTGGAGTTGGTGGGGATTTTGAGACGACGCACGATCGTCGGACGGTGTACCGGCGGGAGGTGATTGCTAGTGTGGTGGCGGCGGCGTATGGGGAGAAGGTGTTTGAGGACGGTGATTACCTGACGGTGCGGGTTCCCGGAGACGTCGAATCATCATGAGCCGATTATTACGTGGCGTCGGGGTCGCAGGGGGCGGTGCAGCGTCGCAGTTGGCGCGGAGGCGACGAAGGGTTGTTAGATTGAGTGGTCGTGGATACGAATGTGCAGCAGCCGGAGATTACGGGCGTTTCGTATTGTGTGGCATAATGAGGGGCCGTTTGATTTCAGATGTCTCGTCGATTTCGGCGCAGAAGCTGGATGACTGATGAAGCGCTGGCGCAGGTGACGGATGAGCTTTGTGGGTGCGCGATGCGTTGGGGTGTCGGCGCGGCTGGATTGAGATTACGGAGTTTTTGGTGGTGGCGGCGACGTTGTTGATCTGAAGGCGGCGCGGTTGGTGCCCTCGAGTGTGGATGATGTGGCGGATTTAAGGCGCTGCCGGAGTCGCGGATTTGTTGTTTGCAAGGTTGTTGCAGCATCGGGCGTATCGGCACGTGGCGGATTTGGTTTGCGGTGTGGCAGGCGCCGCGCGCGGTTGCGGTACTCCGCGGGTGGTGGGGTTGAGCGAACGGTTTCAGGGCTGTTACGCACGGTGGTGTTGCATTCGGCGAGAGCTATGGAGTCAGCTGCGAGGTGTTTCTCTGCCGCGGCCGCCGGAGGTGGTGGACGTGCAGCGTGCATAAGGTGTGTGTGTCGGTGCCGGAGCAGGCGGTGCGTGATTTTGAGGCGTTTTCGGTTGGTGGGCCGGACTGCGGCTGGGGTTTGAGGCGCTGACGCGGGATTGTGGGGTGTCGTTGGAGGTGGTGGGGCGGTGGCGTTGTTGGAGTTGTATAAGGCTCCAGGTGGTGGTGTTTTGAGCAGGTGGGAGTCGCTGGGGAGTTGAAGGTGGCGTGGACTGGGGTGGACGGGATCCGACGGTGGCGTTGGCGGGCGCGGGAGCAGGCCGTATTGTCGCCGGAAGATTGGCAACATAAACTCTACGAATTATTTTGGTGATTTGGCTCGTTTTCCCACTGTGTGTGCTGCGGAAAGGGATGTGACTGTGTGTCGGTGATGACGGTAGCTGTTTGCCATTGTTTGACCACGGTTGTGGCGGCGTGGCGACGGGTGATCGGGTTTGGCCGCCGGCTCGGTGTTGCTGACGATTGTGACCGACTGCTGGCGTGCATTTTTATTCCGGGGTTCCGTCACTAGGTGTCTGTTGTCGCAGTTTTCGCATTTGATGTCGCCGATTTTATTCCGCCGTTGTTGTGGGCGCTGGCGCGGCGGGCGTCGTGGCGCAGGTTAGGACGGCAGTGGCGGTCGATCATTGCGTTGTCGCGTTGTTGGTGACTGCGACGGCGGTGGCTGTGGGGTTGACGGTTAGTTGGTTGGTGCCACGCTGTCGGCAGGCTGGGGCGACGATGATTGGGCGGCGATTTCGCTGCCGCACCCGGGTGGCTGCTGATGCGGTGGCGGAGCCGGCTGGTGCCGCAAGGCGTTGATGAATACGCTGCAGACGGAGGATAAGCTTTAATGATGCGGGTCTGATTTTGGTGTTTAATCTGCGTTGGGGGTTTTGACTCAGGGGAGACGGTGAAGCGTGGGAGGCTATTTGGGAGTTTGGGTATTCCAGTGGTGCGGCCAGCTGATTGCGTGGTCGACTAGCGGGCGGCAGCGTCTTTTGCCCAGTTGGACGACGTCGGCGACCGCCCGGAATGCGCTTTACGTGGGTGACTCCCGCTTTATTACGTACTTTGGTGGCGGAGGAGATTCACGCGTTCTGGGGTGATTGCGGTGGTGATCGCTGCGATTGAGTATAACTCCCGGGTGCGATTGGTGCGGGAGGACCGGTTGTCTGGCACAATGGTGTTTTTGGGAGATCGTGGAGTTAAGTAGCTTACTGGTGTGGCGTCGGTCTGATTATTGGGATTATAGCGCGACGCGATTTTCACGGTTGGTTCGGATTGGGGGAGGCCGTGATGCTGGGTGGTGTTGTCTCGCGGTGGCTATTGTGGTGCGTGGCCCGTGGTTTTTGGGGGATGACGCGACGAATAAGGCATATACGAGGTATCGGGTGCCGGTGCGGTTGCAGGAGACGTTGCTGCCACGTGGGCCAGTACGCGCGGGTTGCGACGTTGGCGTTGATTTTGTGCTCATTCCCCGATGCCTGGTGATTTTGGCTTTGTATCAGGAGGCCCGGTGGCTGCGTGTTGGTGGTGTTAGCAGCTTTACCGCGGTGATTCCGGGGCCGACGTTGCCGGCGTTGGGATGAAGAAGCCTCACGCTGGATAGTGATCCGGATGCGTTTGGTGACGTGTCGCGGAGAAGTTGCGAATCGGGCCCGGCGGGCGGCGCGGACAAGATGCAGCCGCATGGTGAGATTCCGCAGGAGCGGTTGCAGGCGCTTATGCGTCGCGGTTTGATGAGTGAGACGAATTTGGAGGAGGTGAATGAGGGAGGCACTACCCCGGAGGAGCGTCGGGGAGAAGGCGAAGTTATTGATGAGGCCGCAGCAGGCGCAGATTGAGGCGTTGCGGGCGCCCAGTTGGAGCTAAGTTGCGGCTCCAGCGGGAGCGGGATATTGATCCGGCGATTTTTGGATGAGGTGTTGTTTTTGATTGATCGGCAGATTTTTGCGAAGGCCCGGAAGATGGATTAAACCGATGACGCACTGGGGGCAATGACTGATTTTTCACTGCCGTCGGTAAGTCGTTGCGCGTTCCCAGTTGGAGTCTGTGTTGCTTTGCTGTTGATGCTCCGGTGTCGGTGTCGGCGTTGGCGGTGGCTGGCGTGCCGGAGGATGTTGTGGTGAGTTGTTGGAGCTGCGTCGGGAGCCGGATGAGCGGGGAGCGGGTCTGAGCAGGAGCACTGAGCGAGGGGTGGCGGCTGTATACTGGCGGAGAATGTTGAGGTGGTGGAACACTTCTTATTGAGCGCGCGCATGCGCGAATCGAAACAAATGTCGCGGCGGCGATGGAGACGCTGGCGATTATTGCGGTATCGGCAGCCGGCATGGCGACGCGGGTAACAGGTGTGTGTCGGCGGCGCGTGAATGTTGATGCGTGATCCGCACGTTGGTGCTGCAGTTTACGCTGAGGCTGCGCAGGGCGGTCGCGCGCGCGGTATGCAGGCTTGACGGAGTTGTTTTTGAGCTATTGATTACTCCGTTGACTCGGCTGCCGACGAAGCGCCGCCCTGCCGGATACATTGATAGCATTGACGAATTCGACCTGTAGCCGTTTGATAGATTAGCAACCATGTTGAATAACCGCATATGGACAGGGACGTATTGTGAAAAACCCGCTCGCCGCGGCACACCGATTCGTAAAAGCAGCTTCTTTCTAACGCGAAACCTGCGCGGCGCGCAACATGTGTCGCCGCGGAATGCTTTCCTCCGGACCCGAAAAGCTACACCGATGGGGTGCGGCTGCAAAAAGCGTGTTGGCGCAGGCTGGGCGGCTTCCCGATCGGAATGCCGGAGATCGCGATTGACTCGGCCGGGTTGAGGTCAATGGCGCCGAGCGCAGCAGGGTGCGCGAACCCGACGCTGATGCGATTCGCTGATGGGGTGCGTGAATGTGAAACAACAACCACCAGTATTTTCTAAAGCGGAATAAGCCGCGGGGAATTCATTCAACCATGAGCGATGATCTGCGGCCCCGCATTGGTGACCTGCGTCGGAGCGATTAGCAAGCGCCGGGCTAGCCTGTTTCATGTGGGCCGGCTGGATGCGTGGACACGTGAAGGCTGATTCTGCCTCACCAACGACGAGTTAGCGAATCGGCTGAGCCACCTCGAAGTATGAGGTGTCGAAAGAGGTAGGCTGCGAGTGAAGCGTATCGGTCGTTTGTCACCACATTGAAAATGGGTGAGCTGGATGACGGCCCGGCCGCCGCGGATTATGTGCAGATTGCTGACGTGACCAGGGCCCGGTCGCTGGTCCGGGTGCAACTCCATGAGGGGCGGAAATAGTGCGGCGGATGCTGAAAGCCGCGGGTATCCCGTGCAGTATCTGGTCCGCACGAAGCTGCACACGGTGCAGCTAGGGTGAATGCGCCCGGGACGATTCGCATTAAACGACAATGAGCTGCGAAGCTTGTATAAAAGCGGTGGAGATGTAAATGACTGCACGAAAATTTGGTAAACACCCCGACAATCGGCTGGTTGCCGGCTGTGGATGGGCTTTCTCCGGGTGGGGAAGTCGACGCTGTGTCGCGCCGTCGCAAAGCATTTCGGGGCGCAGTATTTTGACACGGGCGCCATGTACCGTGCCGCCACACTTGCGGTGCTGCGGGCCGGCGTAAACCCGGCGGAGCGGGCGGCGGTCATTGCGGCGACGAATAATCTGAACATTACGCTCGACGACCAGACGGTACTGCTGGACGGGGAGGACGTGTCCGAGGAAATCCGGTCGCAGGAAGTCACGCGCATGGTGTCAGCGGTGTCGGCGATCCCCGAGGTGCGGGCGACACTCATCGCCCAGCAGCGGGAGTGGGCGAATACCACCCAGGTGCATTTTCGACGGGCGGGACATGGGCACAAATATGCTGCCGGATGCGCCGCTGAGTATTCCTCACCGCCCGCCACAGGTGGGCGCAACGCCGGTATGAACAGATCATCGCTTCCGGCGGGGAACACAATCCCATCGAGGTTGTGCTGCCGACGTCATCCAGCGGGGACACTGAGTGATTCCATGCGGCACGTGGACCCGCTCCACGCGGCGGATGACGCCATCATCCTTGAGACACCTGACCTGTCACTGCGGAAGCCATCGATACGCTTATTTCCTCGTGGAAGAATCAGCCGAAGGGGCACCTCATAAATGAGTACCGAAGAAACGCCATGCGGGCATTCCTGACGAGTCGGAATTCCTCAACCCACATATTTCGGCGAGACTTTTTCCGAATCGGATTGGGGAACAGTTAGAAAAGAATTCGGGTTCGGAACGCGAAACCCCGCACCTGGAAGAAAAACCTGTGCACCGTGGCTATCGTGGGCCGCCCTCAATGTGGGCAAATCCACCCTGGTCAACCGGTTTTTAGGGCGGCGGGAAGCCGTCGGGAGGATTTTTCCGGGTGACCCGCGACCGGATTTCGTATATTGCGGACTGGGTGGCAACGATTCTGGGTGCAAGACACCGGCGGGTGGGACCCAAACGAAAGGCATCCACGGGGCGATCGCCCGGCAGGCCGAAACCGCCATGGAAACCGCGGACGTGATCGTCATGGTGGTGGACACCAAGGTGGGGATCACCGAGACCGACGCGGTCATGGCCCGGAAACTCACGGCGCATCCGTGCCGGTCATCCTGGTGGCCAATAAATTCGACTCGACATGCAGTACGCGGACATGGCCGACTTCTATGCCCTAGGCTTGGGCGACCCGTGGCCGGTGTCCGCCCAACACGGTCGGGGCGGCGCCGATGTGCTCGACGAGATTCTCCGCAGCTTCCCGGACCAGCCCCGGCAACCTCGATCACGGAGGGCCCCGCAGGGTGGCGCTGGTGGGGAAACCCAACGTGGGGCAAACTCACCGCCTCAATAAGATTGCCGGTGAGGAACGCCCGTCGTTGATGATGGGCCGGCACAACCGTCGACCCGGTGGATTCCCTGGTGCAACTGGATGGGCACTTGTGGAAATTCATCGACACGGCCGGCCTGCGGAAGAAAGTGAAAAACGCCCAGGGGGCACGAATATTATGCGTCGCTACGCACCCGTGATTGACGCGGCCGAAGTGCCTAGTCTCATGATTGATAGTTCCGAACCCGTATCTGAGCAGGATCAGCGAGTGCTGAGCATGATCTTAGACGCTGGTAAAGCCCTGGTGTTGGTTTTTAATAAATGGGACCCTCATGACCGAGGACCGCTGGTGGGAGCTAGAACGCGATATTGAGCAGCAGCTAGCGACATCCCGTGGGTGCGGGCGGGTCAATATTTCCGCGAAAAACCGGTCGGGCGCTGCAGAAACTAGAACCCCACATGGAAGAAGCCCTGGAGAACTGGGATAAAGCGGATCACAACCGGCCAGTTGAAAACACGTGGCTGCGGGCAACCATGGCGCAGAACCCCCACCCATGAAGGGCGGCCGGATCCCACGGTGCTGTTTGCCACGCAGGCATCCACCCAACCACCGGTGATTGTGCCGTTACCACCGGGTTTTTAGACGCCGGCTACCGCCGATATTTTGGAGCGGAAATTCCGGGAAGCTTTTGGTTCGAGGGCACCCGGTGCGCATAGCGGTGCGGGTGCGGGAACGCCGACAAAAATAATCTAGCAAGAAAACCCCTTTACCACCACCAACATTGATGGTAAAAGGGGTTTTCGTAGCATTTCACACGCCAGCTGTTTGTTGGGGAAACAGCTAGTTATTGCGATTTAGCGGCCGGGGATGCCAGGGATGGCGGGGAGTTTCAGGCCGGGGATCTGCGGCAGGAAGGCGGCGATAGCACCACCGATAGCGGCGATCACGGCAATGACACCGGCGAAGATAGGCAGCCCTTATGATCTTGTCGCCGAGCTTCTTGGACAGGCTCGTTCAGCTTATCCTTGCTGGAATCCTTGTTCCTTGGGGGCGCTGGCGCTCGGGGTGACGGAGGTGGTCTTGTCAGGCACAAGCTTGGAAGACAGATCGTTCAGCATCTTCCTTGGCCCTCACGCTGGACTGGTCGAACTTGTTCTGAGGTCGCTGCTGATCCTTGGCCTTGTCGTCAACCCTGGGGCTGCGATCGGATTGCACTGAGGGACTTGACGGAAGCGCTGCTCGATCTGCGAAGCTGGACTCGTTTCAGCCCATTCTGATGAGGTCGGCGCTGATCTTGTCCCGTCCTTCTTGGACTGGTCGCTCTCTCATCCGCCGGCTTTTCTGCGGTTGCAGAAGCAGAAGCGGGAAGTAGGCGGCGGCCCCATCCTCGGGCGAAAGCCTGGGGGCAGAAATGGCGGTAGCGGTAGTTGCTACAGCAAGTGCGATTGCGATTGCGCGGTTACGCATGATCTCTCCTTGAAAGTTTTAAGTTTTTCCCTCTCTCATGAGGACAGTCCCCATCATAAATACTTTCTGAGAGTCTGGCTAATCCTTTACTCAGTTTTATCCCCATGCTCGCGACCGAAAACGTTACATAACGCACAGGTGATACTGAACACACTGGGCGAATATAGCCGTAGGAGCAGCAAAAATGACAAATTACACCCTCACACATTTTGGGGATTCCAGTTATCAAAGTTGAGATCTTGTGAGCCGCGCACGGGGGTACTTTTAAGGTAATTTCTGTGCTATTTTCGACAGCACAAACCCATCCAACCGATACGGCAACGCCACTACGTCATTGGGCCCATACCCCAGATGCTCGCTCAAGTCACCAGGACAATTACCCGTCACCCGGCAGCGAATGCGCTCATTACCCGCAGCCAGTACGACCGGGTGTGGTCAATCGGAACCTGAGCTGGCAATAATTCCCTGCTCCCATCTCGTCATGAACCTGATCGGTTATCATCCACGGCTTATATACCTGGGGAAGAAACCCTGCGTGAGCATGTCGCCGAATGCATGATCGCGGCTGAGTCGGCGCACCCACGGCACATTCACGTCAAGAGTGTTCCACACCAACAACACCCGCGTCACGGGTGGTGATGCGGTCAGTTCCGCACTGGCTTGCTCTTGCATCCACCCAATGCCAGGCCTGGGCGCACGTTACGGCGTCGAAAAGCTGCGCGGCACAACCGGTGGCGTTTCGCGTTGCCCGCCACGCCGGAACCGGCGCAAACCGCACCAGCGTGCGCAGCAGTCCATACTGGGGTCGAGGGCATAAACTGGTCGAACCGCGGGCTGCGATAATAACGTGTGATTTTCGGTCCTCGCCCCACATCAGCACTCGGCGCGCGGACGTAGCAGTCGCAGCATGTCGGGCGGTAGCCGGGTCGCACATCGTGGTATGCCTGCGAACCGCTGGTAAACGCCCTGGCGCTGGTGAGTCGGTGCAGTCGCTGGTGAATTTTGGGGCTGTGGCGGCGAGAGACGCGGAGGAATATTCACATGATTCTAGGTTTTCATCTTTTTCATGCTCGTTATGCGTTTCTAGCTTTTCGACGCCCGTGGTGCCGGTGCGTCAACTTTTTAGCTATCATGTTCTTGGACGACCCGCGACGAAGGACGTATATATGGGTGACCTTTGACAAAGCCAAGGAAGCATTGAAATCTGAACTTATCACCGATGCGGTTTTTGATAAAGTTGCTGCCGCCGCCAAGACCAAGCTTGGTCAGGACAAGTCGAGCCAGGTTGATATGGCTAGAGATTTCATCGACAAGAAGGTCGGCAGCGAATACAATGTACAGAATGAAACGCCGGCACCCAGTTGAAATTGGGTGCCGGGCCGGTTTGCTTTTGGTTATAGCCCCAGAGTTCGCAGTTCGTGCGTGGTCGTCGCAGAGTGTTCGGCCCTGGAAGAATCTTCGTGGTCGTGGGCTGTTGGGGTCGGTGCCGGCCGCGTGCGTGTGTGGCGTGAACATGGTGGTGGGTGTGCTCGTGATGTGGTGATGATCCGGCCGCCTGAGATGTGGCTGTGACTATGGGTGTGGGTGTGCCCGTGTTCGTGGGTGTGTTGCAGGCCGATGGAGTCCCTATCGAGGTAGGTGGCTGCAGCCATGATCGCGAGTGCCAGCCAAAAGTCCCATGCCGGTAGTTCCTGCAGGAACACCATGGGAGAACAGTACTCGGAGGAAGGGGCGATGGCGTAGTAGCCGGAGGTTTTTGCGGCCCCTGAGGTCTTTTTGCGCCAGGATGTAGAAGTTGATGCTGAGCCCGTAGGCGACGGAAGCCGAGGACTGCATGGTGGCTAGGATGGTGGCGATTGGGGATGGGGTTGGCGATGATGAGGGCCACGGTAGGCTGCCGAGCCCGGAGAAAATCCCTTTGACCATGACGATTTGTTCGCTGGATTTTGTGGCGAGCCGGTTGCGCAGTTGCTTATGCCCCAGCACACGCAGGCGCCGAGGACGAGGAGTGAGCTGTAAGTCGAGGTGGAAACCGCCGGTTGCGTCGAGGTTGAGGATGATGCTGGCCACGGTGACAGAGGCCGATGGCGGCCCAGAGGCGGGGGAGATGATTTCTTTGAACACCACGAGGGCGATGAGGAGGTGGCGACGATTCGGGAAAGTCATTGAGCAGGGAGGCGTTGGCGGCGGTGGTGCGGGCGATGCGAGCATGAGCAGGATGGGGGCGGCGATGTCCAGCACGATCGCGGGCGATGGTGTAGGGCAGGTCGGCGCGGGTGAGGCGATCGGCCGGGTTGGGGGTGTAGGTGATGCGGCGGCCCAGGGTGATGAGGAGCACGCTGCCGGCGCCGAGGTAGAGGAAGGCCGCCATCATGGTGGGGTGGTGGTGCCAGGATGTGTTTGGCAGGCGGGCGGAGAGTGCGTAGAACGCTGCCGCCAGGATGGCGAAGAGGATGGCGGTGTTTTTCTTGGATGTTAGAGGCATGCCGTATTCCTGCCTGGTTGGGGTTGTGAACAATGGAAAATTGTAGATTGTGGGCAGACCAAGGCTCGCAGTATAGCCTGATCGTGGGGAGCCTTTAAACTGGGAAACTAGTAACCGTAAGAGCATAGCCATGGTGAGTTGGAACCTGCGTATTTTTCCCAGGCGTGGGCGGAGTTTGCAGCGCATTTTGATGTGTGTGTTATTGGTGGGGGTTCCGTGGGGCGGGTGGCGTTGGATGCCGCGAGAGGGCGCTGAAAGTCGGTTGTGGAGGCGCGGGATTTTGCCTGGGTACGAGTCGCGGTCGTCGAAAGATGTTTCGATGGCGGGTTGCGGTATTTAGCGATGCTGATTTTCGGCTGGTGGCGGAGTCGCTGCGTGAGCGGGAGCTGATGTCGACGTTGGCGCGCACGGTGAAACCGTTGCGGTTTATTTTCCCGCTGACGGCAGGGGGTGGGAGCGGCCGCGCGCGGCGTCGGGGGTTTGCGCTGGGTGTGACTTGATGGGTGGGGCGCGTTGTGCCCACGCGAGCTATTTGTCGCGGCGGGCACGTTGCGGTTGGCGCTGAAAGATGACGGTAGTTGGTGGGGTGCGGTATTTTGACACGCTTGTCGACGACGCCCGCCACACGTTGACGGTAGCGTACGCCGCGGAGTTGGGGGCGGTTGTCTGCCGTCGACGCAGGTGGTGGGTTGACGAAGGTGGGGAGTCGGGTGCAAGGCTGTTGACACCGACACGGGTTCGGAGACCACTACCATCGGCGGATGTGTTTATTAATGCTACGGGGTGTGGACGGAGGAGATCCATGTTTGCCGTGACGGGGCTGCATGGTGCGGGCGTCGAAGGGCATATTGTGGTGCCGCGTGATTGTTTGGATGCGGATGCTGCGTTGTGTTTTGTGACCGAGAAGTCGGTGTTAGCCGTGATCCCGTGGGGAGTATTGGATTATTGGTACGACCGATACTGATTGGGATAAGAATTTGGCGTATCCGGCGGCAACCCGGCGGACATTGACCATATTTTTGGCGCATGTGAATGAGAAGGTGCGGCACCCGATCACGGTGGCGGATATTGTGGGCGTGTATTCGGGGTTGCGGCCGTTAGTGAGCGGGGACGTCGGAGTCCACCCACGAATTTGTCCTGCGTAACCATGCGGTGGCGCGGGTGACGCCCGGATTGGTAGGTCTGTGGTTGAGGGCGACACCACCCTACCGGGTTGGTTGGTCGGGACGCGGTTGCGGCGGCGGTACAGGATATTCGGGGCCGGATGGTACCAGAGTCGATGACGGATGCCACGCCATTGTTAGGGGGCGGAGCGGTATCAGGCTGTGGCGAATCACACCCGCGCTGGCTCACCAATATGGGGTTGACGATGGCGCAGGTTGAGCATTTGTTGGAAGGTACGGGTCGTTGGTGCGGGAGGTGCTGGCTCTAGGAAGTGATCCTGCCCTGTTGGCCCCCGATCCCGGTGCGCCCCGGTATTTGCTGGCTGAGGCGGTGTATGCGGTCACGCATGAGGGGCGCTGCATGTGGCGGATATTATTGAGCGGCGCTGCGACGCTGCGGAGCATGGGCATCGGGGTGAGTGCGCGCACCGATTGCGCAGGTGGTGCACTCATATCGGGGTGGTCGGCTGCGGAGGTGACTGCTGAGGTGGATGGTTATGCCGCAAACGGTTGCGGCATTACTGCCTGCGTGAGCAGGAGGCAACCGATGCTGGGGCCAACGAGATGGTGGCTCGGGTGTCGGATCCCCGGAGTCGGATTGATGTGAGTCAGATAGGTGAGACATGTTTATTGCTGCTATTGACCAGGGCACGACGTCGACTCGGTGCGTTATTTTTGATGCGGATTTTTCGCGGTGGGGTAGCCAGTAGAGCACGAGCAGATTTTTCCGCACAAGGGGTGGGTGGAGCATGATCCGGTGGAGATTTGGGGATAATGTGCGACTGAGTGTTGCGGCCGCACGCGGAGGCGAATGGCCCGGGAAGATATTGCTGCGGTGGGGATTACGAATCAGCGGAAAACGACGGGGTGTGGAATCGGCATACGGGGGAAGCCGGTGGTGTCATGCGATTGTGTGGCAAGATACTCGGACGACGAAGTTGTGTGAGGAGTTAGCTGCCGCTGGTGGGGGTGCGGATCGCGGCGGGAGACCACGGGCGTATGGTGACTCGTATTCGTCCGGCCCGAAGTTGCGAGGATTTTTAGATAATGTGCCGCACGCTAGGAGCAGGCGGGTAGGCGGGGATTTGCTGTTTGGGGACGATGGACACCTGGTTGTTGTGGAATTTGACGGGTGGTGCGGCCGGCGACCAGGGGAAAGCCCGCAATGCATGTGACGGAGGACGAATGCGTCGCGGACGCTGCTGATGGATATCCGGTCGTTACAGTGGGATGCGACATTTGTGCGGAGCTGGGGATTCCTGACGAGCTATTGCTGCTGAAGATCTGCCCCAGTGTGGGGGAGTTCGGGCGGTGCGGCAGCGCGTGTTGGCTGGGGTGCCGATTGCGGGGGTGTTAGATCAGCAGCTGGTCACAACAGCAGGCGTAGCTTTTTCCCCGGGGAGGCGAAAACACGTACGGTACGGGACTCTGTTTTTGCTGCTCAATACGGGAATGGAGCCGAAATGGAGTGAGAATGGGCTCATCACAACGGTGTGCTACCAGATTCGGGGCAGCGGCCGGTATGCGTTGAAGGGTCGGTACACAGGGGCGTTGGCAGCGCTGCGATAACCTGGGGATTATTCAGACGCCTGAGGTGGAGGAGTTAGGCGTTGCAGCGTGTCGGATAACGGTGGGTGTATATTGTGCCGGCGTTTTCGAGTTGTTTGTGCGCCTCGGTGGCGGCCGGATGCGCGGGGGTGATTGTGGGATTGACGCGGTTTGCGAACAGGGTGCCACCTGGCGCGGGCGGCGTTGGAGGCGACAGGTTTCAAAACGAAAGAGGTGGTGATGCGATGGTGGCGGATTCCGGGGTGCCGCCACGCAGTTGAAGGTTGATGGGGGAATGGTGCGGAAATAATTTATTGATGCAGTTTCAGGCGGATGGTGGGTAGCATTGGCGGTGCGGCTGCGGCCGATTGAGACCACTGCATTGGGGGCGGCGTTCGCGGCCGGGGCTGAGTTGGCAGGATTTAACATGCAGTTACGGAATCAGATTCGGCTGGAAAAACCTGGTCGCCCAGGGGACGCCGCAAGAGGTTGCGATGTTATATTCGGAATGGAAACCGAGCTGCGAACGAAACTTTATGATTGGGAAATGATGAGAAAAGGAGTGTTTTCTATGGATAATATCGGGAACAGCGACGAGCGGTGCGACCCGGAGGGGACGTATTTGCGTCATCGAAAGATACGGAGGCTCATATCGGGGGTGCCGTTGATAATGAAACAAACCGGTGGTGGGCCAGGCGGAATTCGTGCTGGTTGAACCGGAACCAGAACCCGAGCCGGAGCCGTCGGCGGTGACCCACAGGTAGCCAGCGCCACCGGCAATCCGCGGGTGCCGGCGATGAACGCGTTACATCAATGCGAGCACGCTCATTGCCATGAGACGCCGTGGCTGCGTCGTAACGCACGCACACCATAATCAACATGCTGT
>BNJS01001695.1_pt1 | contig 22964 bp, 19 predicted proteins | sample 8540461 | NCBI WGS metagenome assembly BNJS01 (sample SAMD00202454, study PRJDB9452) | human saliva metagenome | isolation source: human saliva | place: Japan | reverse complement strand
GAAGTTACGTATTGGCTGGAGATAGTGGTACCAGTGCTTGGCAAGATACCAACCTTCTTACCTGGTTTCTTAGGGTTCTGGTGTCACTGGCTCTGTTGGTTCATGTTTATTGGTCAGAACAACATGCCTTTGACCATCCTCTGTTTTCATCACTTGGTAACCGGTTGGAACATCGACTTCTTCCACCGTATAGGTGACAGCTTTGCCCTTGACATTCTTGTCTCAGATCCGCAAAGGTATGAGTCCACTTGTTCTCAGCTGACAAGACAACTTCCTTGCCTAGCTTTTGATCACCCGCATACAATTGGACGCGAATTTCTTTTGGACGAAGGCCATCTTGGTTATGAGCGTCATCCCATTTCTTAGTGACCTTGACCTGAGTGACAGCTGGTTCATGCTTATTGGTCAAGACAGGATGAGCTGGATCCTTGTCATCAATTGAAAGGGTGTAACCTTCTGGGACATTCTCTTCTTTCACCGTGTAGTGAATGGTCTTGCCGGCTGCTTTTTCATCAAGGTTTTCAAACGTTCCTTGCCACTGATTCGCTTCTGACAATTCAAGGGTCTGGTCTGTAGCAACCCCATCTTTATAGAGTTTGATTGTAATCGTCGCTGGGCGAAGACCATCTTGGTTATTGGCATCGTCCCATTTCTTGCTTACTTGAACTTTTGTCTTAGAAGGAGTGTGCGTATTGCTAATCACTACCTGACCTGGATTGGTCGCTTCTACCGTTTGAGTATACCCTTCTGGAACTTCTGTTTCTTTCACGGTATACTGAATAGCTTGACCAGCTTTTTTCTCATCCAAATCAGAGAAGGTGTAGGTCCAGTCGTTGGCTGCAGAAAGTTCTACCTCTTTACCTGATTTTTGGTCATTCGCATAGAGTTGAACCTTGATGCTCTTCGGACGAAGGCCATCTTGGTTTTCTGCATCAGCCCACTTCTTGGTTACTGTCAAGCTAGTTCTACCTGGTTTGTAGGTGTTGGTAATGGTTGAACCGTCGATAGCTGTTGAGTAGTTGGCAACTGTATCTTCCGTTACCGTATAGACTAGTTTTTGACCATTCTTGTAGACTGGCAAGTCAGTGAAGCTATGGCTCCATGTATCTCCCTCACCAGAAAGAGTAGCCGTCTGTACTTCCTCTCCGTTAGCTAGGAGATGGACCGTGATGGTTGATGGACGGAGACCGTCTTGGTTCTGAGCATCGTCCCAAACTTTTTTCACGCTGACTTCTGTAGTTTCAGGAGTACGCTTGTTTAGTAATGGTTGCTTTTCCATCGACGAACTGAGCTTCTTGACTTTCAGCTGTATAATGAGTCGGTACCTTGACTTCTTTTACAGTATAGGTAATCACATTACCATCATTGTCTTTGTCTGGAAGAGCGCTGAAGATTACTTTCCAGTCATTTCCTGCTGAAAGAGCTACTGGTTTGCCTTCTGCTGTTCCATTCTTGTACAATTGGAATTCAATCTTTTCCGGACGAAGACCTTCGACGTTGTCTTGGTCATCCCAGACTTTTGAAGCTTCTAGATCGATATAATGGATATCTTGCTCATTGGCGATGACTTTTGGTGAAGCTTTTGAACCAGCCGCTTCGCCATCAATCGTGACATGGTAGAGCTGCTGATCTGCATCGTAAGTGACAACGACTGCGTGCTCTGTCTCATCCAACTTGTAGTTGCTTGGAGCTTTCGTCTCTTTAAGAGTGTAAGTTCCTTCTGTTAGGGTGGTGAAGGCAAGATCGCCATCCTTATCAGAAACTTGAGTCGCAAGGACAGCACCAGTTGAATCCAACAAGTTGAACTCAGCACCAGCTAATCCTTTGCTAGTATCATCTTTATCCACTTTCTTCACATGGAAGCTCGCCGCAAAGATTTGAGAAGTTACTGTGTTAGACTCACGGTTTCCTTCATGGCCTTTAGCCTTGTAACCAAATTGGTTATGGGCTTGGACGACACCTGAGCGGCCACCATTGTCCTTGTTATCTTCGGTACGTTCTAACATCAACTGCTTGACTTGGTCAGTCAATTCGCTTGGGTTGACCACTGGCACCGCAACATCTACTTGGCTACGTGCACCGATAGTGGTTCCCCTCATTCGCAACGACCTTAATTCCTGTTACTTTACTATAGTCTGTGACATCTGCTGACCAAATATCTTTATCTGCAGCTTGTGCCATGGTGCTAGCTGTAACTGTAGTATCTGTTGTGTAGTATGCTGTCCATCCTTCTGGAGCAGTGATAGGACCACGAAGACTAACTGTGTATTCTGTCTTACGGGCTGAAGCATCCAGTGTATTGACATCTCCTACTTTAGGAAGAACATCATAGATTACCGTATTTTCAACAGGGTTATCTGTGTTGTTTTTAATGGTTAATTTATAATTGAAGGTTTCCCCTGGTTTAAAGGTTCGAGTTACTGTTGAAGCATCAGACAAGTCATCGTTCTTGGCGATGAACTTACGAGAATAAACCCCTTCAGCTGCGACAATGGTATAGTTGGATTCCGCATGAGGGATTTTGTCCGTTGTTGAACCGTTGTTATTTAAATCATAGCTATCAACTGCGACTCTATTCGGATTAGCAGTTTCTAAATCCCAGAGTCCTTCCCCAGCCAAATAGATATGGTTGGTAAAGGTACCGCCATCGGCCTTCCCTTTTAGTTTAGTATAGATGAATGGCAAATTAGCCTTGCCACCAGTCTCTAGAGCGCGTTTGATAAATTCCTTTTGATCCAGATGGATAATCAAGGCAGAACGGCCAGAATTGTGGTAGTTTTCAATGACCTCATAGGATTTGTACCAAGGGGCATAAAAACGAGTGTTGTTCTTATCAAATATTGATCTAGGTAATTAAAGTCAATATCCAGCGTATTTGGATCAAAGAGATCAATAACCCGCAAGTCTTTGTAGTCCTTACCTGGATCCAAGCGAACATCATCAGCAGATAGGGCAAAACGAATGGTCTTTCCATCTGTAAATTGGACATTGTTGTAATCTGTATTCTTGGTCAGATTAACATTTTCTGTCAATGGAAGAAGCTTGAACTGCCATTTAGCAGATTGGTCTCTGTCTGCCCCTGACTGGGTTTTATAGGTGATCCGCCCCGTATTTTCATAGGCATTCTTGGACTCATCATTCTGATCGATATGGGTCTTTTCTGGATCCTTGAAAGCTGTATAGGTAGAAATATAAATCCCTTGACCAGATGGAAGCTCGAAGTCATCTTTCATTTCCAGTTTCCATCCGACAACCGTTCCATATTTGGTCAAATCAATGTTTCCAAATCCATCCTTGTCTGCCTCTGGTTGGATTTCTTTAGTCGAACCATCTTCCATAGTTAGGATGATGCGTTTCACGTATTGATTGATCAGAGGTCCATTTCCATAGATTCCAATCAACATACGACCATATTCAATTTTGGTAAACTTCAAGCGCGAGTCTACTTGCTCATCATAAAAGACAATGTTTTTCTGAGCAAATGGTGTGGTGTTATTGTATTTCAAGAGCCACTTGTAGTTAGCCGCCTTGTAGTCTGTCGAATCGTAGACATTTCCATCTGCTTGCTTAGCAAAGGCTCCTTTACCTTCCAAGTCACGTGAAGTGAGTCGGAAGATGAGAGAATCTTCAGCCGTTACATCCGGCTCTCCCTCACCACGTTCCGCAGGAATCCCCACGACAGACGCAGTATTGGTCAAATCTTTCACTAAGACATCTTCTAAGGTTTGGTCTTTTTCCATGACCAAATCAGGGAATTTCAAGTATAAGAAACTCTTGTCTTGGATTTTTTGCATCAAATCTGAGTGGTAACTTTGAACATTTTTATTTTCATCAGCTACAAAAGTTTTTGATACAGTACCGTCTCCATTATCAATCCAGCCTTCTGATTTTCCTGTATCTAGAACCGCTGTACGAGTTTTTCCATCTTTGTCCGTATAGGTTGGCAACTTATCTGTGATCGTTGCAGATTCCAACTGACGATAGCTACCGTTGTACTGTCCACGCATCCCATCTAACAAGAAGGCAAACGGAACGGAAGTAGCTTTTTCGATGTATGTTTTTCCATCTGCTCCAGTTACAATCCCTGGAGAGGCTTCCGCATAGTCTCTGGACATGGTCGCATCATAGTTCTGATTGACAAACTTGGTCAAGGTATAGTCCTTGTATAGAGGTTTCCAAGTGATACTATTTAAAGCAGTCTCAGCACCGTTGATATTGAGCTTCCCTGTGATATCCATCGAGTAGTTGGTAGGAGGAAATCCTAACTTAAACTTGGCGATGAAGGGTAGGGTCAAGACTTCAGATTTTTGGTAGCCAGTAAAATGTAGGCTGACATGGTAGTCATCTCCCACCTTTGTCACTGTTGGTGCATCATGTTGTGAGCTACTATTAAACTCAGGAACATTGACCTCATCCAAGTACTTCCCTGGAAGCACTAGATTGACAACCACGTCATCGAGATCTGTCGTCAGATTCTTAGGGGTAATCTGAATGTAGCCAGACATGGTATCAGATGTGTTATAGGCCATACCACCAGGATGTTCTTGCTTATCTCCATACAAGAGGGTAACATCTAAGGCACCATTATCTCCGACTGCTAGCTCTTGCGCCAAGGCTGTTACAGCACCTTGGCCCAATTGACCCAGCATCATCAAAATGGTGAAGAGAGCAAACCCTTTTTTTAAAAAGCTTTTCCATAAGGACGATCTCCTGTTCATTCTTTCATCTCCTTTTTATCATTTTGAACCGCAAAAGTTCCTCACTCCATTTTTATCACATATGAGCCAATTTAGCCAACGATTATATAAAAAGTGTCGCTAAATGAACAAATGAACCATCTAATGTTTTTGTTTTTTTAAGTTTTCTTGATTTTTGCATCAACCAGCCAATTTAGGTTAAGTCCTCCAAAGATATGATTGCAAAGATCTATTATATGGCTCCAGCCCTTGTTTTCATAACTTTTTTATACCCTTCTCAGTTACCTTTAAATAGTTGCATAGATATCTCTAGGGTGTTTTTAAATTTTTTTGGACAAAAACTCCTTGCCTAACGACTACTCCTCCTATCATCAAAGGGATGCAAAAAACCAGCCCTTCATAGAGCTGGTTGTCTTTCTATTCTAGAAATGTCATTAGGCAATGATGCTGAAAAATATGTATGTTATTTATAGCGCGGTGTCGCAAATCCGCGGATATTGCCATGTCCGATACGGTATACATTGCGTTTGACAGTTCCAACGGCACCGGAATTTCCTTCGATTGTATGAATCAGTCCATTTTCGACGCGTTCCACAATTCCAATATGGTCTGCCCAACCATCATTTGATTGATAATCTTGATCCCAGTTAAAGGTGATGATATCCCCTGCTTTTGGTGTAGAGGCACCATTTTCATTCCAAATGCCCAAGCGTTTGAAAATTTGGATGTGACGTTCAACTCCACATTCACGGCCAATCAAACCACTCAAGCCTTCCCGCTGAAAGACCGTTGTGACAAAGACGTCACACCAGTCATCAGTCATCTTCACCTCATAACCAACTGGAAGTGGTTTGATACTGTTGTAATCATTGACCAATTGTTGGTGAGCTGCACTTCCTGTGCGAGCACCGACTAAACTAGCTGCTGCCCGTAAGACACGGTCCCGTTGCCCATTCGTTACACGAGGACTAAAAGCGGTCTGATCTACTGTTGCACGGGGATGAAGGGCTGTTTGACCAAGGTTAAAGCCTTCAACGCCACCATCGACGTAGTCCACATAGACGTGAGTAGTATAGTTGCCTGATTGATACTGGTGATTGGCTACAGAGACTTGCACTTCTGTATGTCTACCAGAAGGTGCTGTTGAATACCAGAAAAGATTTTCTTGGTGAGTTTGAGACCAGGCTGCGACACGGATGTTCTTAATCCGACGTCCCTGAGGCGCTTGATCCACCGTTACCGTATAGGTTCCAGCACCAGAATTGACATTTTTGATCCCTGTTTGTGTCTTGGTCTGGGCATTTCGGAACTCAACTTCTGTAGTCGTTGAACTGACACCCACACGAGAACCATCATTTTGAATATAGTAAAGGTGAACATGGTACTTACCAGTAGAGTTCTTGTGATCGCTCGCTTTGACTGATACCTTGTAGTCTCCATTTGATTGACGAGTCGCTTCATACCAGCGAATATCGTCTTGGCCATCCCTATCAGACCAAGTTGGGACTTGCACAGCACGGACGCCTTTAGGGCTGTAGACATCCTTGATGATGACGTCAAAGGTACCCGCATCCTTGTTGTTGTTTTGGATTAAGAGACTAGCAGTTGGACGTGACTGATTTTTGAAATCAATAAAGGCCTTCTTGACAAACTTATTTTGACCTTTGGCATCCACATAGAAAACTTGCGCTTCATACTGGCCATCAGCGTTTTCGTGGTCACTAGCTTTGGCTGTCACAGTATATGAACCGTCTGCTTGACGAGTTGGCGTGTACCAGATGATATCTTTCATCCCATTTGCTTGAGACCAGAAAGGAATCTTCACTTCCTTGTAGCCCTCAAAGCCTTTAAGGTTCTTAGCTGTGATCGTAAAGGTACCCTCTACCTCGTTTTTTGAAATCGTAATATCTGCGCTTGGTTTTGCACGATCGACAAAGGCCTTCTTCACGAAGGTGTTGCGACCTTGCTGGTCTACATAAAAGAGCTGGGCTTCGTACTTCCCACTCGCGTTTTCATGATCACCTACCTTAGCTGTGACACTATAAGAGCCATCGGATTGGCGTGTCGGACTGTACCAAACAATATCCTTCATCCCATTGGCATGCGACCAGAAAGGAATCTTCACTTCCTTGTAGCCCTCAAAGCCTTTGAGGTTCTTGGCGGTGATGGTAAAGTTCCCATTGGCATCCGGATTAGAGATCGATAAGTCAGCGCTTGGCTTTGCACGATCGACAAAGGCCTTCTTCACAAAGGTATTACGACCTTGATGATCCACATAAAAGACTTGGGCTTCGTACTTCCCGCTCGCATTTTCATGATCATCGACCTTGGCTGTGACACTATAAGAGCCATCGAATTGGCGTGTTGGACTGTACCAAACAATATCCTTCATCCCATTGGCATGCGACCAGAAAGGAATCTTCACTTCCTTGTAGCCCTCAAAGCCTTTGAGGTTCTTGGCGGTGATGGTGAAGGTACCTTCTGAATCTGATTTTTCAATATTCAAATCTGCAGAAACTGGAGATTCCTGTTGAGGGACACTCTCATTTCGTGTTTCTACCACTCGTGCGCGTGCGCCGTATGGGGCGCGACTAGCTACCACAGTAGGTGCTGGTTGCTCTAATGAACCCTTCTCGTCAGTGACCTGCTCAGAAGACTGATTGTCACTAACAGTCTGTGTGACAGGTGCTATCGCTGTTGCAACGGTATTTTCTGTCTGAACACCTTTCTTAACTCCCACTCCTTCGTTCACAGTATTCTGTGCTTCTGATGAAGTTGTTGTATTTGCAACGACAGCTGATGTATTTTCTGGTGTTTGATCGGACGCATGTTGCTCATCAGCTTTGACTTGTTGTGTCGAAAAAGCTAACAAAACGGCTGTCCCAGCATAAAAAATAAGATCTTTCTTTTTCATGTATCTTCCCTTACAATTTTTTACGGATTGTATCCCACATAGTAGTATTATAGCACAAACCACCGGATCATGGAACCTCTATAAAAAGTATAAGTTGAAGTAGAAAAATAAAGTCTTGGTTGATTCAGTAAGTCCCTATACTTTAAAATTAAAAACGAGTATCTCCGTCTATGAGAATACTCGTTTTTTAAAAATAAGATGGATTATACCTGATTGCCATTGAATAAAATTTACTTACTTTTTTAGAAATAGCTAAGCAAAAACACTGAAAAATGGCGATCCTAATTTTGCATCAATTGGATCTGTACTTTTTACCGAGAAGATGTAATCAATAGAATGCCAACCGTTATTAGCAGGGTTGAATGGATCTCTTACATAAGTTTTCCCATTATCGTAGCCCTGCAAGACAATTTCATGCGTATAAGGAGCATTGATAAAGATGCTTTCCTCAACTGCAGCAAGAACGTGTTTTCCTGATACTAAGGTAGCTGCAATTGCATCTTTCCCTGTAAGCATTTGGCTCGTCAATCCCCAATGCTTAGTAGCAGCCACTAGTCCATCTGCATCAGTTCCAGCTACAGCAATTTTATTAAAGGAAATTGGTGTTGTGATACAGATAATCCGCTACTGTCGTGGGTAGTACTTCTCTTCCGAGAATATCCGTAAATGCCATAGCTAAAGAGGTTGGAACACAGCCGGATTGGTCCATATTGCTCACACCATACCACTGTCCAGCCCAACGATGGTCCCGTTGAGAATAATAGGTTGTTTGTGGATTCACCTTTTGATTCCGTGGGGATAAGGCTGTTTGACCGAGGTTAAAACCTTCAACGCCACCATCTTTGTAGTCTACATAGACGTGAGTGGTATAGTTGCCCGCTTCATTACCGTGATTATTGGCAGAGACAGTGATCTCTGTACGCATACCTGTCGGTGTTGCGGAATACCAGTAAAGATTTTCTTGGTGCGCTTTAGACCAAGCTGCGACACGAATATTCTTAATCTGACGTCCCTGAGGTGCTTGGTCCACCGTTACCGTAAAGGTTCCAGCACCAGAATTGACATTCTTAATAGCAGCTTGCGTCTTGGTCTGGGCATTTCGGAATTCAACATCTGTAGTTGTGGTACCAACGCCTACACGAGAACCATCATTTTGAATGTAATAGAGGTGAATATGGTACTTACCAGTAGAGTTCTTGTGGTCACTCGCTTTTACAGATACCTTGTAGTCTCCGTTTGCTTGACGAGTCGCTTCATACCAGCGGATGTCGTCTTGGCCGTCCTTATCAGACCAAGTAGGAACTTGCACAGTCCGCACCCCTTTAGGGCTGTAGACATCCTTGATGATGACATCAAAGGTACCTGTATCCTTGTTGTTGTTTTGGATCAAGAGAGTGCCGGTTGGACGAGATTGATTTTTGTAATCAATAAAGGCTTTCTTGACAAACTTGTTTTGGCCTTTGGCATCCACATAGAAGACCTGCGCTTCGTACTTGCCATCAGCGTTTTCGTGGTCACTAGCTTTGGCTGTTACAGTATATGAACCGTCTGCTTGACGAGTTGGAGTGTACCAGATGATATCTTTCATCCCATTGGCATGAGACCAGAATGGAATCTTCACTTCCTTGTAGCCGTCGAAGCCTTGAAGGTTCTTAGCTGTGATAGTGAAGGTGCCATCTTTTTCTGATTTCGTAATGATCAGATCGGCAGATGGTTTAGAAGCTGTATAATCAATAAAGGCCTTTTTCACAAACTTGTTTTGGCCCTTGGCGTCCACATAGAAGACTTGCGCTTCGTACTTGCCATCAGCGTTTTCGTGGTCACTGGCTTTAGCTGTTACAGTATATGAACCGTCTGCTTGACGAGTTGGAGTGTACCAGATGATATCTTTCATCCCATTGGCATGAGACCAGAATGGAATCTTCACTTCCTTGTAGCCATCGAAGCCTCGAAGGTTCTTAGCTGTGATGGTGAAGGTGCCATCTTTTTCTGATTTTGTAATAGTCAGATCAGCTGCGACAGCATTGGCCGGTTTTGTCGCCGTATAATCGATAAAGGCCTTTTTCACAAATTTGTTTTGACCTTGGGCGTCTAAATAGAAGACCTGCGCTTCGTATTTGCCATCAGCGTTTTCGTGGTCACTAGCTTTGGCTGTTACAGTATATGAACCGTCTGCTTGGCGAGTCGGAGTGTACCAGATAATGTCTTTCATCCCATTAGCATGAGACCAGAATGGAATCTTCACTTCCTTGTAGCCATCGAAGCCTTGAAGGTTCTTAGCTGTAATGGTGAAGGTACCGTCTTTTTCTGATTTTGCAATAGTCAAATCAGCTGACACTGGTGTCTGATTTTTCTTTCCAATGGCTACTGTCGTCGTTGTGTCGCCCACACCCGTCATTTGTCCATTATTCTGAACATAGTAAAGATGGACATTGTAAAGACCGGTTGAGTTTTTATGGTCCGCCGCTTTTACATTGACGGTATAGGTCCCATTGACTTGACGGTTGGCTGTATACCAAACAAGGTCATCTTGACCACCTGTTTCTGACCAGATTGGGACAGAAACGGTTCGAACTCCATTTGGCGCCTTAACATTTGAGATGACAACGTCAAAGCGTCCCGTCATAGTATCGTTATTGACAATATCAATCTTCCCACTTAAGCTGCCTTCTGTTGGATCCGTTGCAGGTTTTGCGTTCGCTGTGAAGCGACCGGTATAGTCCACACTGTGGTCAAAGAGGTGTTTCCCTGGAAGCAATTCCGCTTGAGAAGTGAACTGCCACGCGCCAGCTTTCCCATTGTAACGCAAACTTTTCGCATCGTTTACAGACAGTTTTGGAGAAGGATATTGCGCAACCCAGAAATTCTGAAGTCCAAATTGAGCGGTGTTGACAGGACCTTTCTTGCGAAGGTTGTTTTCATCCAACCAGCTAGCACTGGTGTAGAACATCAAGTTGGTGTAGCCATTTTTACGCATTTCGTCAGCCCAAGCTTGGGTGTTGCGGTTAATATTTGGCTGCATCTTGGCATCCTCAAAGTCATTGACCATGAGGGTGTTCTTTGGAAGATTCAAGCGTTGCGCCGCTGAAATGTAGAATCGTGCTTCTGCACGCGCTGCTTCCTCAGAAGTATAGCGAGAGAAGTGGTAGGTCGATACTTGCAGACCCGCAGCTTGTGCATTGCGAATTTGGTTCTCCGCATTCGGGTTCTTGTACCAAGTGTCTTCTGTCAATTTGACAACGACACCGCCCACGCCCTTATTAGCTAAGGTACGGTAGTCACCAATACTAATCTCTCCGTTGTGGCTACTCACATCAACGAATGATTTTTGGCTGAACCGCCACATCTGTAGAGCGACTAGCTGGAGCGTTTGAACGCGTATTGAAAAAGGTGGTGCTTCCTGCATCAGACTGAAGAGGAGTTTCTTCTGTCCTCTCAGTAGGCGCTACTTCTGTGGCCTTCTCCACAGATGGGGTCCCACTTTCTGAAGCCGCGACCTTGCTCGCAGGTGACACAGGTCGCTCAGTCACATTTGCTGGTGCCGCATAGTTGCTTGCGACAGGTGCTACCGACTTTTCAGAAACGGCTACTTCTGGCGCTTTTTCAGCTTGGACTTGGTTGCCTTCAGTAGTAGCGGCCTCATTTAAAACCAGCTCATCTGCACTGACTCCCTGAGCAGATACAGCCATCAAGACTGCCGCCTCCGGCATAAAAAAATAAGATCTTTTCTTTTTCATATAAACTTCCCTTTATACAAATTTTATACGTAAATCATTTTACCACACGGTTTCAGCGATGAAAAGTTTTATAAGGCAATTTTTTTAAAATTAGTGATATTTTGAAAATTCAAAAAGAAGTCCTTCTGACTTCTTTTTGATCTTATGCTAAATGCTTTAAGGCTGTCTTTAAGTAGTGACCATCTCGGATTTCTTGGCCAACACGCTTGGCATTTTCAACCAAGGTTCTGTAAGCCTCATCTGAAAGATTTTCAATGGTTGCCTTCAAGTCATGAAGAGACTCTACTGCAATCCCGCAACCCTTCTCAAGTACAAAGTGAGACAGCCGACTGCTTCCACACCACAAGCGGGAAGCCCGATGCTAGATAAAGCGACGCTTTGTGAGAGTTGTTGTAGCGAAGGTACTCGCCAAAAACACCACTACAGGTTTCCGCACTATCCCCATCCCAAACTAATCCAAAACCACCCTCAAGAGCAGCAGGAAGTTCATCTGGTAGAAAGGAACCAAAGTAGGTTTCATTTGCAAGTGCTCTAGTCTCATCAAAGCCAACACCATAGAGGTTATATGCAGGTTCAGCAGGAAGTAAGTATAGATAACCAGCTTTTTCTTGTGCCAAATTACCCTGCCACAATCATCGGCTGGTCTTTGTTTGGCCACTCTTCTTGGAAATCTGGAATCAAATAGTCGAAAAATGCCAAGGCTGACAATCTTATCTTCCACCACTCCTTTATCCACCAAAGACAGACTTTCATAACTGGATTGTGGGCGATAATGCCCATCAGCTGTAAGAAGACTTGCTTCTTGAAGGTGACATCCGAATCTCTGTGTTTTAAAGGTAGTGAAGTCATATTGGCATGACGAAGAGCTTCTAAAGTCATGAATCAAGAGATTAGACTTTTAATCCCTCTCTCTGCGTTTTTGACCATATGGGTTGTAAAAAGCTATGGTGAAGCATTGGGAAACTGAATCAGCAACTCATCTCCTTGTTGTAGTTGATCCAAAGCCTGACCAAAAGCCTTTTGACTTTATGAAGCGTGTGGCTTTAAGCGTACTCATCTCGATACCAATTGTCGACTGAAAAGGACCAAGGGTGATAGCCTCTCTTTCACAATACTTTCAACGTCATTGCGTGCCTTTATTTACCCGCATTCTTTGCGTTGACATCATGCAGGAATTCTTCTTTAAAGTAGTATTTCATGGATTATCGTTTCTCTTAATCAAACTCATTTGCTACGACTTCTAGAGCACGCTCAATAACCACGTGCATGTCGTAGTATTTATAGTCTGCCAGACGCCCACAGAAGATCACCTGTCATTTTTAGCGGCTTCTTCTTGGTACTTGGCAAACATAGCGTTGTTCTTTTCATCATTGATTGGGTAATAGGGTTCATCTCCCCGTTTCCAGTCGGCTGGCTATTCACGGGTAATCACCGTCTTCGGTTGAGTCCCATACTCAAAGTGCTTGTGCTCAATGATCCGAGTGTAAGGAATCTCACGCTCGGTATAGTTGACCACGGCATTCCCTTGATAGTTTTCCTCATCCAAGATTTCGTGTTCAAATCGAAGACTGCGATACTCCAACTCCCCATGTTTGTAGTTAAAGTACTGGTCAATCATCCCTGTAAAGACAACTTTTTCTGCGGATGCTTCCAGTTCTTCACGATTGGCACAGAAGTCAACTCCAAGCTCTACTTCCACATCACCCAGCATGTTTTCAATGATGACGTTATAACCACCGATTGGAATCCCTTGGTAACGGTCATTAAAGTAGTTGTTATCAAAGGTCAAACGAACTGGAAGACGCTTGATGATAAATGGTGGAAGGTCTGTTGCAGAACGTCCCCATTGTTTTTCTGTATAGCCCTTGATCAACTTTTCATAGATATCTGGACCAATCAACTTGATGGCTTGCTCTTCCAAGTTCTTCGGCTCAACATCCTTCATGTCAGCCGTTTGCTCGGCAATCTTGTCCTTCACTTCTTGAGGAGTCTTGGTACCCCACATAGCGTAGAAGGTGTTCATGTTGAAGGGAAGATTATAGAGGCTACCCTTGTAGTTAGCCACTGGTGAGTTGATATAGTTGTTAAACTCAGCGAACTGGTTGACATAGTCCCAGACTTTTTTATTGGACGTATGGAAAATGTGAGCACCATATTTGTGAACATTGATTCCTTCAACCTCTTCACAGTAGATATTGCCACCAATGTGGTCTCGTTTATCAATGACTTTTACTTTTTTGCCACGCTTGGTTGCCTCATGGGCAAAAATTGCCCCCGATAAACCAGCCCCAACAATCAGATAATCGTACATAGTTGTCTCCCTTTAAAAATATAGTCATCAGTTTTTAACTTAGCATGCTTCGAACTGATACAAAAACATGTCCAACAATCGTATTCTCTTACCTTATATGAGTCCTCCAACAACTGCTGAGATTATCACTAACTTAATGCTGGCTCACCGACTGTTGTCGATGAGTTAACATCCACCGTGTTTCGAGTGAAGAGGATAAACATAAAAATATTATAAGAAGGTACAAACCAAAAGGCTTCAATCATACAGTTGACAGTGATCAAAGAAAGAATAGCAACGTAAAGATATCTCCCTTTCTTGAATTCATCCCTAGATACTAGAACATAAATTAAAATCAAAGCAAGTACCGGAATAATACCATAAGTGAAGAGCATTTGAACGTAGGAAGAATCAACGTAGTTGTAGCTGAGAACAGACTCTGTACTTCCCCTGAACCAATAAATTGAACGCCTCTGGTGCCAAAACCAATTCAATTCGTATAAATTAAAGGCATTTTTCCCTAAGGCTAAGCGCCCTGTAATAAATTGATTGACTTTTACATAGAAAGGCGAAGTCCATGAGAAGTGATAAGTCAGATAGAGGATAAGGGAAGAAAAGAGCGCAGCTGAGTATGGCATAAGAGCATAGAGCCCAATTTTCTTTTCCTTGGTTAAATAAAAGAAAACAAAAACCAAGGTTCCTACAAGCAGTGAGTAAGCATTCATCCGAGCGTCACAAAACTTGATGAGAAAGACGGCCAAGAAAAGCCCACTAAGGGTCCGTAGCCAAATGTAACGATTCTTCAGCAGATAAGAAATCGCTATGAATAGATAAAAAAACGGTGCAAAGCAAAGTCAGTAGGATAGATAAAGCTGAAAGGAATTCCGAATAACGCCTCCCCGACTATATTGCAAGTTCGGAATGACTTTTAAAAGAGACAGGAAGAAGACTGATACAAGAACACTTCCACCAACAAAGATATAGGTCCGTAAAACAACCTTCCTATCTGCACTTATTATAGGGACATCAATAAGGAATAGACTAAAAATTTAGTCTACCAGTTTTCCACATATACAAGTCACACCAATTGATAGCAAGGCTATGAAATAGCATAGTACATATACAGAAACATTGATCTTGTTCCAAAATCGCAATGCCAGTAGCAAGACTACTAACAAAAGAGTGCTTGCATTCACGTGAAAAATCCTTTATTCAACATCGTTGTTGATAGAGTATTAAAGAATATGACGATAGCTACGACAACACTAACGAGGGAGGTCGTCAAATTTCATTTTTAACATATTGATAATACATTGATAAAAAACATGAAAACAAGGATAACAAGAGATGAGGCTGAGTCTTGTACTAGACACAAGTGTCCATCTCACTATTTATATCCAAGGTGATCAAGAATATTTTATCTTTCCTTTCTCGGCCTCTCTTTTCATAGTTACCATTATTTCGTCTAGCAAGTCCTTCTTCCATCTTTATGGATGAGTCTTGCTCTATGCACGTTTCGTAAATTGCTGTTTCAACTCTTTCACATCCACCACCTTGAAGAGTAAAATCAAGGTTCCATAGATGATTGTGCCACATCCAGCATAGAGAACGACATTCAGCGTCGGCGAAAGGTGGACGATGGACTTGACTAGTAGCAAAAGACCATACATGAGGCCTGAAGCGAGCACAATCTTCATCATTGAGCCATAATCGGCACTTCTTTAAGATAAGTTCGTGTGAAGTAGAGTTGAATCCCCCATACCAAAGCTTCTGTCAACACTGAGACAATCGCAGCTCCAACAAAGCCCAGTTTTGGTAGGAAGATGAGGTTCAATCCGACACTGACAATGGCGGGAACAGTGGTCGAGATCATAAATTCTTTATTTTTATTATGAGGGATCAGAATTTGAATCCCCATGATATTGGTCCATCCGATAAAGAACATTCTAAAAATCATGATGGCAATGGCATAACGCGCATCCTGGAAGTCCTTCCCTAGGAAGAATTGAACAAAGTCATCATTGACAATCAGCATGCCGGCAATAATGGGGAAAATGACCAAATTATAAATCAAAAAGGACATTTGGTGCATCTTATTGACAGCCTTGTGGTCCCCTGAGGATAAGAGGCTCGATACCCGAGGTAACATGACGCTCCCCAGTGAGGTCACCAAGGTCAACAAAATATTGACGAGTTTTAAGGCCTGGTCATAAATCCCCACATCCTTTGTAGAGGCAAGAGCCCCGAGCATTGTCCGATCCAAGGTGACATAGAGGGAAATGGCAATCTGCGGTAAAAAAAGCAGAATGACTGGCTTTAAATGTACCCGTGCATAGGCCATATCAAAATGGACTTTCCCAATAAACTCCCGAGCAGGTAGCCACATACTGAGCTGACCTAAGAGCTCAAAGATGGTGAGTAAGAATACATAGAGATACAGATCATTGGCAGATTTGACAAACAAGAAGATGGAGATGACTCCAACCAGTTTGACGGTGATATTCCGAACCGTAATCTTACGGAAGTCCTCTAAGCCCTGAAAAAGCCAGGAGATATCGAGTCCCTTAGAAACCAAGCTAAGTCCTAGGATATAAGCGACAGGATTTTGCATGGAAGGTAGGGTTAGACATAAAAGAACATAGAGGGTAAGAGATAAAATCGTAGCCCCCAACTGGAGGGTATAAATCCCCCAGAAATTCTTTTGGATATCTTTCCGGTGCCCCGAAATCTCCTTAGTTCCATAATTAGCCACCCCTAGCGTCGCCAACAGGATAAAATAGGTGACGATGGAGTTAAAATAGCCATAGGTCCCTAAGTCATTCGAGCTAAAGACCCGCGTCACATAAGGGGTGGTGATAATCGGCAAGATAATCACCAGTAACTGGTAGGAGAGATTATAGGCGTAATTTTTAAGAACTTTCATGATTGGCTACAATCCCCACTTAAAGACCGTTTTAAACGGTGTGATCAAATCTGTCGCAAAAGCTCGATGAATGTCTGGGATATTTTGAACTTCTCCATCAACGTGAATAATGTTTTTCAAACGACTTTGGACTCGACGATTAGCCAGCATCTCTACAGCCCGCTCGAAATCTTCACGACCTGAGCGAGAAGACCCCACAAAGGTCAATCCCTTTTCAAGAACATCTCTTGTATTAACTGCGACCCGGTTGTCACTAACCCCCATCAACATCACGGTTCCTTGAGGCTTGATATGATCAATAATATCATTGATGGCTGGTTCACTTCCTTGGCCACCAGTACACTCAAAGGCGTGGTCAAACCGTTGATCGTCTGTCAACTCGCTGGTCAGAATTGCTTGATGAATGAAATTAAACAATTGCAGTTTATCACTGTTGCGCCCAACTACAGTTATCTTCAAATCTGGGTATAGATAGTGCAAAGAAGTCGCAACCACATAAGAGAGACTTCCGTCTCCTAAAATCAAAACGGACTCTCTTCGTTGATGGGCAATGAGATCAAAGCGATGAATGGCATGCATGGCAACACTACTAAATTCCACTAAGGCTGTCACAGGACCCCGAACTTCCTCTGGATAAGCCACTACACGATCCAGTGGCAAGGCAACAACTTCCTGCATAAAGCCATTAAAGCCACTAGACAAGAAGTGCGTCCCCTCCAAATAATTTTCAAAGAAGACACCCTCTGTTTGATGAGGAGGTTGATTGGGAACCATAGCCACAATCTGTCCTAGTTGATAGGTTCCCGTAGGATCCGCTACCACGATACCAGACGACTCATGGATCAGGGCCATGGGTAATTTCTTTTTAAGCACCTTAGGATCCCGTTTTCCTTGATAGTAACGTTGGTCCGCATGACAAATAGCCATGTAATAGGGGCGAATCAACACCTTGTCTCCACGGCTCATGTCTTCTTCTTGGTATTTGATGGTAATATTTTTCGGCTGGGTCAGCTGAAAGATTTGGTTCAACATATTAATTGTCCTCAATCATACCGCGTGCAATTTTCAAATCTGTAATCGTCGTAATTTTAATATTGGAATATTCCCCTTTTGCAAGGGCAACTTTTTTGCCATTAATGACAAAGATCTTGCAGGCATCTGTCAAGACTTCTTTTTGTTGGTCACTTAAATCATGATACAAGGTAAGAAAGTCTTTCATTTTGAAGGTTTGAGGGGTTTGACCCTGATAGAGGTATTGACGCTCTGGGATATCCGTGATAAAGGTATTATCCAAGCTTTGAACAATGGTATCGGTCGCTTCGACCACTGTATCCACAACATCATGGCTCTTGGCCAATTCAATGTTCTCTTGGATGGTTTTTAGGCTGACAAAGGGACGAACCGAATCATGGGTGACGATAATGTCCTCATCTGTCAAAGGCTGCAGCTCATCGATAGCCAGGATGATGTTTTCGATGGTAGTGTTGCGGTCACTTCCTCCCTCTACAACCAAGATCCGGTCCTTGTAAGAGGCCAAGTATTTGTCAACTAGGTCTTCTGTGTAGGTCACCCAGTCTGGATGAATCCCCAATACAATCTTTTGAATCTCATGAACCAATAAGAACTTCTCAACCGTATGGATCAAAATAGGACGTCCACCTAAATCCAAAAATTGTTTAGGCATATCCGTAATCCCCATCCGTGAACCTGTTCCACCTGCTAAAATCCCTGCATAAATCATCCTAAGCCTCCTGATATTGTCTCTTTTTCCTTCTCTAGAACATGGCTATTTAGCAATCTAGCCTAGTTTTGCTCTCACCTTTTGATACAAATGAGGAGAAAGGAGCAAAAGAAGGTATTTGAGTTTATTTTTTCTTGTAATATGTGAATTGATTAGAATATCTTTCCAATAGCGACGATACTCTTTGCGAATTTTGTTAACCTGATCATACATATGAGAACCCAGCATAGCATGGACCACATGCAAGCCATTAAAGACATAGCGGGTATTGAGCGCTTTTTTCATTTCCGGATCATCAGGATAGTCTCGCTCGACATAGGCTCTGTTCCATTCCATGGCCTTGTAGAAATCCAAGAGCCGATCGCTATACTTCGAATTGACTGTACTACCCGCTCTTCGATAGTATTTATAAAGATTAAGATTGCTTACAGCAATCTCCTTACAAGCAGCAATATGCTCATAGGCAATGGCCAAATCTTCATAAATCATTCCTTCTGGATAGGGATGTTGGAGTAAGATCTCTTTCTTGTAGAGTTTACCTCCTGAATGAGTTCCAACGTGGTGACCATAGAACATTTCTATCAGAGCTGTATGGCGGTCTAATTTCCTAGCGCTCTTTTCATTTAGATCTCCTGAAAAATCTTTGTCCTCATAACTTCTGACTTCAATGACCGGAGTCGATACGAGGTCAACATTATACTGGTCTTTCAATCCCATTAAATATTCAACAGTTCTACGATCATAATAATCATCTGAATCTAGAAACATGATCCAATCAGCTGTTGCCACTCTTACACCGTTGTTTTCGAGCATAAGATATTCCCCAATTTTGAAGATGGAGCACTCGAATACGGTCATCTTCCCGAGCATACTGGTCACAAATTTCTCCTGAACGATCGGTTGATCCATCATCGACCAGGATGATTTCAATATTTGAATAGGTCTGTTGTCTAAGACTACCGACACTATACTGTAAATACTCCTCGACATTATAGACCGGTATGACAATCGAAACCTTTTCCATTATGCTAATCCCTTCATAATAATTTCTACAATCTGTTGACAAGCTGTTCCATCCCCGTAAGGATTACTTGCCTGGCTCATCTTTTTGTATTCGTCTTGGTCTTCCAGAAGGAGCTTAAAGATTGCGATAGATGGCTTCTTCTTCTGTTCCGACCAATTTCAGAGTCCCCGTAGCCACACCTTCTGGACGCTCTGTCGTGTCGCGCAGGACAAGGACAGGCTTTCCTAAAGAAGGTGCTTCTTCTTGGACGCCACCTGAGTCTGTCAAAATCATATAGCTTTGGTTCATGAAATTATGAAAATCAATCACTTCCAAGGGCTCAATGATTTTCACTCGCTCATTCTCTCCAAAAATCTTGCTAGCCAATTCTCTGATCTTTGGATTTTTGTGGATGGGATAGACTACCTTGACATCTTCAAACTCATCCAAAATCCGGTTGACCGCACGGAACATGTGTTCCATTGGTTCTCCAAGATTTTCGCGACGATGAGCCGTCAACATGATGAGCTTGCTTCCTTTTGCCCACTCCAATATAGGGTGGTCGTAGTCTTCTTTTACCGTTGTTTTTAAGGCATCAATAACAGTATTTCCTGTAACGAAAATATTGGTGCGCCCCTCTTTTAAGAGGTTGTCTTTTGAAACTTGGGTCGGTGCAAAGTTATAGTCTGCCACAATGGAAGTAACCTGACGATTAAACTCCTCAGGATAGGGGCTTTGAAGGTTGTATGTCCGTAAGCCTGCTTCCACATGACCCACTTTGATGCCCATATAAAAGGCCGCCAAAGCTGTCGCAAAGGTGGTGGTCGTATCCCCATGGACGAGGACAATATCAGGTTGCTCCTGTTCCAAAACTGGTTGGATTTTCTCTAAAATAGAGGTCGTGATGGTGAACAAGGTTTGGTTTGCTTTCATGATACCAAGATCATAATCTGGAGTGACTTGGAAGACATCCAAGACCTGTTCTAACATTTCCTTGTGCTGCCCTGTTACACAGACTACGGTTTCAATCGTATTGTGCTGCTTGAGTTCATTCACCAAAGGACACATTTAATGGCTTCTGGACGCGTCCCAAACACCAACATTACTTTTTTCATTTTGAACCCTTCCTCATGAATTGGTAAAAGTTGCGATAGTTGTCTAAAAAGATAGGATAGCTATACTTGCTTTCATAATCTATCTTTGCTTGAGTAGCTAGAGAGGCTCTTTTCTCAGGATTCCCCGCTAATTCCTCTATTGCTTGTGCCAGGGCTTTTGGATCTTTGACAGGCACAAGAATTCCATGCAGTCATTGATAATTTCCTTGATACCAGGGATGTCTGTTGCGACCATGGTTTTCCCATTCATAAAAGGTTTCGATTACATTCAAAGGCTAGCCCTTCATACGGAAGGAAAACTAAAAAATCAAAGCTATTGATACACTCTACGACGTCGCTTCGGTAGCCCAAAAAATGAATTCTTTCTTCCAGATCTAGCTCTTTTGTTTGACTTATCAAATCATTTTTCAATTCTCCGTCACCGACAATAAACAAGGATACACTTGGATTTGTCACAAGTGACATGGCTTGGATCAGATAGGGCAAGCCTTTCTGTTCGGATAAGCGAGCAATAGCCAGCAATTTTTACACCTGGAGTTTGAGCAATCTCAGCAACCGTGTCCTGACTTTCTTTCATGAGGACACCATTATAAATAACAGTTGTTTCTTTTATTCCGACATCTGCTTTTAAGTTTTCATTGACAGCCTCACCGACGGCAATAGCATGAGCTTTGCCTAGGGCAAATTTGTATTAGTGGCAATTTGTCCTTAAAAACATTATGGGCTGTATAGACATGGATTAATTTCGGATGGCGCATCTGCAACAAACGAACATAGAAAGCAGCCATCCGGTGATGGGTGTGGACAAGAGTAATCTCATTTTCTTTGATAATCTTGGAGAGACTAGCAAGGATCTTGAGCACAGGATGGCTGTTTGCTATCGACGTCCAAAATCTGATGGTGTTGAATCCCATTCTCTGCCAGTTTTTCTTCCCACAATCCACCAGTTGATGCGACATGAACCTGATCAAATTCATCCTTGAGGTCTGTCGCCAACTGATAGACAATACGTTCCGCTCCACCGATATCCATGGTCGCGAAATGTGAAGATATTATGCTTTCCGTTTTCATGTACTACTCTCTTAATAAAAGTGGCATTTCCTACAAAATAACGCTTAAAGAGCCGTTTGGGTTCGTTGTCCACACGGAACAACCATTCCAGATTGGCTTTTTGCATCCACATAGGTGCCCGCTTGATATGACCTGAGAGGACATCAAAGCTTCCTCCCACTCCCATAAAGACAGAATTGACTCCATTGTCCATAAACTTCTGGATCAAGTACTCCTTTTAGGAGGGTGATGCCGACAAAAACAAAATCTGGATTCTTCTCACGAATATCTTCTTGAATAGCCTCTTCCTCTTCAGCGGAGAAATAGCCATTGCGATGCCCCACTACTCGAGATTCGGATAATCCTTTTTAAAGATAGTTAACATATCTGTCAAGACTTCCTCTTTTGCCCCGAAGAAGTAGACAGAGTAGCCTTTTTCATTGGCCAAATGAAGCAATTCCTGCATCAAATCGATGCCTGCCACGCGTTCTGGCACAGAATAGCCCAAATAGCGTGCCGCGAGAACGACAGAAGCACCGTCTGCATTGATGATTTCAGACTCATTGACAATCTTCTTGATGGCCTCATCTGTCGCACATTGATTGAGCTTGTCTGCGTTGACCCCATCAAATGGAGCGAGTTTTTATCTCGTACGAATTGTTCTGTAGCAGCAACGGTTTCTACCATTGTTAAAGGGTCAATTCTGACCCCCATCATTGTAAAACTTTTCAAGCTTATTCTCCCCAAGTGGATTCAAAGTGACCTTTTTGCTCTGATTCTTCTGGCAACTTCATATAATCGCCATAAATCCTTGTCAGATAAGCATCGGATCAGCATGTCCACTGATTTTAATGGTTTCAAAATCAGGAGTTGTGGCTCCCATACCTCTTTATAGGCCAACTCTCTCTCACGATATGAGCCTAAGACGTTTCCGACAAGAGCACTTGTCTCAAAGTCATAGCGTTTAATCGTATTCTGTAATTTCCGATTAATTTTTTCTGTATTTAATAATTTGTCCAAGTGAAGGATCTTAGAAACCTTCACAATTGAATTTTCAAAGAATCCTCGGTCCCGATTGTGCAATCGATTGATGACAGATATTTTTGAAAGGGCACGGTAATGCAGTTTTATTTGGTATGCAAGAAATAGTGGAAACCATCTGACGGATAACCATCTACGATCAATAAACGGACTACACAACACAAATTCAATTTTGAAGGAGTATCCATGATAGAGTGTTACCTAAATTATCGTCATGGATTCTTAGGATAACATGATCTGGTAATTCCTTTTCGCAAATTTCCAGGAATTTTCATAATCTTTTCTAGGCATTCCCAAATCCATATCATCATCCAAGGAATGAATCCTTTGTGACGAATCGCTCTAATAAGTCCCACCTAAAGCATAATAGCGAAGATTGTACTTAGAACAAATCTCAATATACTTTTCTAATAGGACAACTCTCTAATTGAATCTGTCTTACTTTACTCATTT
>BNJS01003638.1_pt1 | contig 23025 bp, 26 predicted proteins | sample 8540461 | NCBI WGS metagenome assembly BNJS01 (sample SAMD00202454, study PRJDB9452) | human saliva metagenome | isolation source: human saliva | place: Japan | reverse complement strand
CCACCTGGACTCCTGGAATAAAAAGCTAATTCCCCGCCAAATTGCCTTAAATGTACCTAACCTCCAAAAGTCCGCTGTACTAATAGTTTTATAGCGACTATCTTCAGGGAAGTATTGTAGGGTATAGCGATGGACTGTTTTGGATCGAAGCAGTCTATCTTTAGGGCTACTGGTTTAGGTAAGGACACGCAGGGTGGATAATTCTTTTTGGAATTCTCTAGTTTCGGCTTTGGGACGATTTTTATTACCGCGCTATAATAGGAATAAAAAGTTAATTCTGGAAATTCAACGTATTCTGCTGCTTGTAGTATTATGTTTTTGGGCATTATCTTTTGGATCTTTCCTATGTTTAGTTTATCAGTTCATTCGTGGTATTCCTTTTGCATATCAGTTTCAGGCAATAACTGTTGTATTCTTTTTCGCTGGCTTACTCTTCTATATTTTGTATCGGAATGCGTATGTAGAGATTACTCCTACGTATATATTGCGGCGTGATTTTTTTCGGCTGATTGACAAGATTGAGTATCGGCGTATTCGAACATTTGGGTACCATGAAGTGAAGACTGGGGGAAGTAATTTCGAGGATGGGTTGTATTTAGAGGGCCCGTATAATGAGAAAGGGTACCCGGGTGATGGGGTACAGGTGCATAACCTGTGGGCGAATTACGGGTATGTGTTAGGGCGGCTTGCGTTCCGTATTTTGAATGATCGGTGGGCGGGTCCGGAGTCTGAAGAGGACCAAGCGCAAGTGAAGGAATATGTGTCCTCGGGCAAAGCCCGGCGGGTGTGTTTGAAGTATGATGGGATGGTATTCCCAGAAAACGATAATAAGCTAGGTAAAGAAAAGGAGTAGCTCTACTACCCCATAGATTGCCATACTGTCTACTCTGAATGAGGAAGGGAAGGCTCTATACTGTGGAAAAATATCAGGCACTCAAAATACCAAATGGACTCAAAACTTATTTAGTGAAGAGCAGTCAGAAGAATTCTTCACGCACCTTTAAGGAGCAGCGTTTAAAGCCCGTAGCCATCCTGCAGCTCTTATTTAGTTTATGCGGCGCGATTGTCCTTGTCTTCCTTGCCTTAAATATTTCTAAGAACTTATATTTCGTTGTCGGGGTTTGTATGTTCGTCGGCATAGTGACTTCACGCGTTGTTGCATTTTATGTTAATACGTATGTTATGGTAACCCCTAACTTCGTTGAAAGTTCTAGTATTAAAGGGCGAAAAACAGGATCCACTACCACGACATTCAGCAAGCGTAGTAGGTGTTTACAAGCGATGACGGCTATGGAAGCGGGATTGTTTTGCATGTAACGGCAAAAGAGGCTCAATAATGACCGCGAGCAGTGTTGCTGTGCAGGTGTCAAATGTATTCCGCTAATCTAGCCTGACACTCAAGCTCAAATAGTTTTCTACCCTCGTGGATAAACGCTGGGCAGAAGCCAGACTCTGAGAACGACCACGTAGCATATGGCTGCCTTGGGTCTGTGGCCGCGCGTGCAGGAAGTATGCAGTATGTCCCGCGGCGGCGCCCATCTTCTTGAAACGGGTAAGGCGACTGAGAAACTGTGGAGACACACGCCAACGTTTAGCACCATGCCGTCTTGTGCCATTACATGAGTTGGGTGACGAGTTCCTCCTCAGCAATAACGCCAGCTGACTCGTAGGGACGCAGCTCAACCAGCGATCGCCAGGAAACGAGCGAAAGCACCGGTGCTACTATTTCCGACGTCCTCAGAAAGCACCGCTTAACCTGACCGGGCGGATTCTTGTGAGTACACAAAAAGTACCCGGTGAGGAACCGTGCGTCCGCTGGAACTCGCGAGCCTTCACCGTCGGTGAGCGCATCCAGAAACCTCGCCCGGCATGAACTCGGCAGGAACACGCACCGCCGTCTCGTCCCCAAAGAAATTATTGAGCACCAACAGCCGCGTGCGCGTGCCCTTTAGCGATATGTTCACGCAGGTACCCGAAGACCCGCTCATGGTCGAGCGTATAGGGCGCGTAACTGCCCTCAGAAATCACCGGGTACCGCCCGCGCAGGCGAATCAGCTCGCGATGGTACGGCAAAATAACGCCGTCACGTTCCTCATCCGCCACCGAAATACCCGCGCCGGCTGCTCGCATCCACGCTGGGCGCGGGCGCCAGCCAGGGATGGCGGTACCAAAACCAACCGTGCCGCGTTCCCCACTGGAACCAGACTCCACCTGCATGGGAACACGCGAATTATCCTGTGCTCTTGGCGCGCACAACCTCAAGCGCTCGACCTCCGAGAGACCCCCGCGCACGCAGGGTCTTAAAGCGTTATGAGCCTCAACGTCCACGTAGTCGTCAATCGAAGAATACACCGGGTCAATCATGCCGATCTCTTCGCCCTGATAAATATAGGAGTGCCGCGCAGCGAGGTGAATCACGGTCGCCAGCATGGTCGCAGATTCCGCCCGATACCGCTGAACGTCACCAAAACGGTTGAGCGCGCGCGGCTGATCGCGATTATTCCAAAACAGCGCATTCCACCCGCCGCCCGCCTGCATGCCCAGCGCCCAATCGTTGAGCAGACCCTTCAGCTCAGCAAAGCGGAACGGCACCTTCGACCACTTCGCCGTCCTCATAATCCACCTTCAGATGGTGAAAACTAAACACCATGTCGAGCTCGCGGTTCTCAGGGTTGGAGTAGCCCACACAGTTCTCGATGCTCGTCGAGGACATTTCACCCACGGTTACGGTATCCCCATACCGCCCGAACGATGCGCGGTTCAGCTCCCGCAGACGCGTGTGCACGATGGGCGTGTCGGTGTATAGGGTCTTATCGATAACCCCGGCGGGCGCATCCTCAAGCTCTTCGGACTTGCCGATCACGTTAATGACGTCGAAGCGGAACCCGCGAACACCCTTGTCATACCAGAAATTGACGACCCTATAGAGCTCCTCGCGCACGGCGGGGTTGTACCAGTTCAGATCAGCCTGTGTGACGTCGTAAAGGTGCAGATAGTACAGCGGTGCCCCCGATTCGTCCCGATAAACCTTACCCGCCGTGTCGGTGAAAGGCTCCCAGGCCGAACCGCCGAATTTCGACTCCCAGTTCGTGGGTGGAACCACCGTGCCGTCAGGCTGAACCCGCCCCGGACGAAGATAGAAATAATCCCAGTACTCGCGCTCGCCCGCCTGCGCCCGCCTAAACCACTCGTGCTCGGTCGAAACATGGTTGAGCACCATATCAAACATGACCCCGATGCCGTGCTCCCCAAACGCGGCGATCATCTCCTCAACATCTTCCATCGTGCCCAGCTCGGGGTTAATAGCGTAGTAGTCGGAAATGTCGTAGCCGTTATCGCGCTGGGGCGAGGTGAAGAACGGGTTGAACCACACCATGCCCACCCCCAGCGATGCCACATAGGGCACCTTCTCGATAATGCCGCGAATATCACCGGTTGGCCGCCCGTGCGCGGAATAGAACGACTTCGGGTAGATCTGGTAGATCACGCTGTTGCTGGAATGACATGATGCCTCACGTTTATTTATCTGCACTAGAAGGCGGGGTGCCGAACCTGGGCACCGATTTCCGCCGGTTCTGAGGGGGCTGCGCGTTCACCCTGTGAAAAACTCTGGTGCCCACGATTTTCCCTACCAGCTTAGGGGCATAATAGGTAAACATCTAGAAATACGGGTGGGACCCGAAAATGGGGAAATCTGCCGCAGATCCGGCATCGCCTCACCCGCACACCAGGGCACCTACCGCGCCCGGTGTGCAGATGCGCCCCACGCCCGCTCATGGCTGCAAACCAAAGCTACCCTTCGCTGAAGAGACGTGCAGTGCGGGCGTAAAATCTATTGATGCATCACGACGGAAGGTAGAGACAATGCCCGAATTACGCTCACGCACCTCAACTCACGGTCGCAATATGGCGGGTGCCCGTGCCCTGTGGCGCGCAACCGGCATCGGGTGATGATGATTTCGGCAAAGCCGATTATTGCGATTGCCAACTCTTACACCCAGTTCGTGCCCGGTCAGTGCACCTGAAAAATATGGGCGACCTGGTGGCTGGCGCTATTCGTGAGGCTGGCGGCGTGGCGAAAGAATTCAACACCATCGCGGTTGATGACGGCATCGCGATGGGCCACGACGGCATGCTCTATTCCTGCCCTCACGCGACCTCATCGCCGATTCGGTCAGAATACATGGTGAACGCTCACCGTGCGGATGCGCTCGTATGTATCTCGAACTGCGACAAGATCACCCCGGCATGCTCTTGGCGGCGATGCGCCTGAATATCCCCACAATTTTCGTGTCGGTGGTCCCCATGGAATCCGGCGAGGGTATCGAAGGCGTTGTGGAGCACCGCCTGGATCTGGTGGATGCGATGGTCATGGCGGTGGACGATTCCGTGAGTGATACTGCGCTCGCCCAGATTGAGAAGAACGCCTGCCCGACGTGTGGTTCCTGTGCGGGCATGTTTACCGCAAACTCCATGAACTGCCTGAACGAGGGCGATTGGTCTGGCGCTGCCCGGCAACGGTACCACGCTTGCGACCCAGATCGCGCGTAAAGAGCTGTTTTTGCAGGCGGGGGAGCGCATTGTTGGCTTGGCGAAGCGCTACTACGAGCAGGATGACGAGTCTGTTCTGCCGCGTTCGATCGCCACCAAGGAAGCCTTCGAGAACGCTATGGCGCTGGATGTGGCTATGGGCGGTTCCACCAACACCGTGCTGCATATTCTGGCGATTGCCCACGAGGCGCAGGTTGATTTCACCCTGGACGATATCGACCGTATTTCGCGGCATGTGCCCTGTCTGGCGAAGGTTGCACCGAACTCTACGAAGTATCACATTGAGCATGTGCACCGTGCGGGCGGTATCCCTGCGCTGCTGGGTGAGCTGGACCGTGCCGGGCTGCTCAACAAGAACGTTCATTCTGTTCATGCGGATTCGCTGGATGAGTGGCTTGCCGAATGGGATATCCGTTCCGGTACCGCGAGCGAGCGGGCTCACGAACTGTACTCTTTGCCGCACCCGGCGGGTGCGCACCACGCATGCGTTCTCGACCGCGAACAAGTACTGAATCGCATGAGACGGACGCCGAAAACGGGTGCATTCGTGCCGTGGAACATGCCTACACGAAAGACGGCGGTCTGGCGGTTCTGCGCGGCAATATCGCCCAGAACGGTGCGATCATCAAATCCGCCGGTATTGATGAAGAACTTTTCCACTTCGTGGGTAAGGCATTCTGTGGTTGAGTCGCAGGATGAGGCCGTGTTTGAGATTCTGTCGAAGCACGTGAAACCCGGCGATATTGTGGTGATTCAGTATGAGGGTCCAAAGGGCGGCCCCGGCATGCAGGAGATGCTGTACCCCACCTCGTACCTGAAAGGCCTGGGCTGGGCAAAAGCTGCGCACTCATTACCGACGGGCGTTTCTCGGGCGGTACTTCGGGCATTTCGATCGGCCACGTCTCACCGGAGGCTGCCGCTGGTGGCGCTATCGGCCTGCTGGAAACCGGCGACGAGATCGAGATCGACGTGCACAACCGCATCCTGCGGGCGAAATGTGCCGGACGGGTTTTGGAGGCGCGGCGCAAAGCGAAGGGTGCCCTCCCGTGGAAGCCCACCAAGCCGCGTGAACGTCAGGTCTCGAACGCGCTGAAGGTTTACGGGATGCTGGCCGCCTCGGCCGATAAGGGCGGGGTGCGTATCCTCCCAGAGGGGTACTAAATAGCCTCTCGATTGGACATAAAAAGAGCCTTTATGTGAATAAAGCGGCGAAAAACTCTCTTTATTCGCATAAAGGCTCTTTTTAGCAGGGGGAACGGAGTTACATCTCGAAGATGCGCACATCCAGCTCTGCGGCGAGCAGCGGCTCCCAGGTTTTCACGGCGGTCCCGAAATGCTCAGTCGCCATATGCGCTTCGAGTGCCTGCTGTGATTCCCAACGCTCAATAAAAAGCGAAGACGCGCGGTTCGCCCGCAGGGAGTCTCACCGTGGCAGGGGCCGAAATCGTAGCTGATATTGCCCGCATCCTTGCGTGATGCCTCTACCAAAGCGGGGGTAGAAGCCAAAAACTCTTCAACATGCTCAGGCTTAACGGAAACACCTGCGTAAACACCAATCATGGGGTTCTCCTTCATGTGATAGCACAAAGTGGTTGTCCCTCAACTGTACCCTGTTAGGGCACATTAGGGGATGGGATTGGGAAGGGGGCTACGGATCCATACCCATGCCCTCAGGGCTCACGGTAAACCCGCCCTTTGCCCCCACACAGTGCATAGTTGTGCCGCTGGAAGCCTTGCAGGTCATACCGTAGTAAGTGACAGTTGATCCGGTTGCCAGGGTCTGGTAATTATCAAAATTTGTAATCCCACCCGGATCATTACGCCCTTTAATTTCGTAGTTAGGTACGCTGTTTGTGCTCATGGTGACGCGGCTCTGGGCCTTGCCGTGGGTTGCCTCATCCCAGTTGTTGGGGTTAGTGGCGCGTGTGCTCTGGCACATAAGGCTTCCGCTTACATCAAAGCGGCAGGCGGCGTTACCGTTTGCGGTAATAATTGCTTGGGAGCTGGAGGAGGTTTCATTGGTTCCTGAAAGCATGGGAACCCAGCTGGGACGGACCGCGATCTTAATACCTTTGCTCTCGTTCTCGCAGACAGTGATGAGAGAACGTTCTGTTGAAGAGGCCGCGGTGGGGGATGAACATTGATACCCATGCACAGTTGCGTGGGCGGCATTACCGCCGGTGCGGTTAGCTTTCAGCTCAGCTTCATAGGCGTCGATTACGGTCTGCGCTATATCGCATGAGATCTTATTGTCGGCTTTAGCGATATACACCATGGAGTTAGCAGCGAGGGTATTGCTCCCACACGCTGTGCCCGGTGCCGCAGCTGAGGCATCGTTCTTATTTGAGTGGACCACCGCGTCTAAACCGGGCGGGTTTTTCGTGGCCTGGTAGCTTGGGTCCATCCCGCCACGTCCGGCCGTACTGCCGTCATTCTTGCTCGGTTCTGCTTTCTTTTCCTGCGGCTTAGCCGACTCACTGGTTTCGCTTGGCGACGGGCTTACGGATGTGATGGTGTTGCCTGTGGGTGTTGCAGCGGGGCTAGATGATCCGCTGGGGCTTGCTGAGGCAGATGGTGAAGCGCTTGAGCTTGAACTTGGACTGGATGTCTGAGGTGTTTGATGTTGGGCGTTGCTTCTTGAGCTGTCGGCCCCAAATGGGTTACCGCAGGCGCTTAGCGTCAGAAGCGCGACCATTAGGGGTACAACTAATTTAGGGCGGGCCATACCGTACCTTTCGTATGTGGTTGGTGCAGTTACCGGTCATGTACCTCTTCTAGTCTCTCATATATGTGTCCCGCACGCCGTAGATTCGCCTTGTGGGCGTGGCATCAGTCTTTTAGGTTTCGCGTGCCGATTCGCTCACCGTAAAACCCTGCCCTGAACGTTTGCGTGCCCGAATCGGGCGACGATATAAAGGAATAAAGATACACGAATACCTGAGGGGAGAATCATGAGTTTAGGGGGTGTGGGCACATGGCTATTACACCAGCGAACATTAAGCGGTGCACATTAACGTGGGATGCGCCGGATTACAGTACGTCGTACCCCGCAGGGTACACGGAGCGCGGGGTGGCGGTGATCGCTGTTGCGGAAGAAGCCCAACAGGCGCAGGGGTTTTGTTACAGCTCAACCGCGACCTTAGTGTATGTGTCTAAAGAGAGCGGGGAACGTATCCCCCTGAATACTGAACCGATCTTGGGTGAGCACGCCCATTCCCTCATGGAACCTTGCGAAGTGGTGCACACCAAAATGCTGGGCCGTGCGGTGCTTGAGGCGTGGGAGCTGATCCCCCCGCCGCTGACGGAGAACCTGGTGACGGTTGCGGCGGAGAGGCGCTACCTGAAGCAGCTATTCCGTCAGTTTGATCACCTTAAATGCATCCTGGAATACCGTGCGTTTGAGAAGGTTCTTGACCCTTACGATAACCACTCCTTAGGGGAGAGTCCATGTGCGGCTCGCGGGCACTGCGGCGGGTAAGCTCATGGAGGGCTTTATTGAGGTGGCCAGGCGCAATACGGAGCGTATGCTCACCGATGCGCTCATCGAGAAACCGGAAGAGCGGCTGGTGGGTATAACGTTTTCACGGACTGTTCGTTCCGTTCCACCCATAATGAAGTACTCGCGCGGCGGCCGGATGGGTATTGCGGGCGTTAGTGAAGACAGCTTCTACTTTTTCACTTACTCATTATGACGCGGTGAACATTATGACCGGGGAACTTTCGGCGATGCTCACCGCGTTTCACGTATTTTATACGGGCGGACGCCGCCTGGTGATTAATACTGATTCGCTGGGTGCGCTCACGTTTGTGCTGCGGCTGGCTCATAGCCGCTGGAGCTTTGAACGGTGGGCCCGTGAGGGGGTTCAGGATGAGCGGGTTATCACTGAGATGACGCGCCTGACTGAGGCGATCCGCTCACGCCGGGTGATTGTGAAGCACGTGCCGGGTCACACGGGTCATGGGCTGCAGGGAGGCAGCGATTCGGTGTCGAAAATGCACCGGCATTTTCCGGGTCAGGTGGTTGATAAGCGGCATATTCTGGAGTTTAACCAGCGGTGTGAGTCGATCATTACGGCCCTGTCTGGGTGCGATAAGGCTGTACGTCTGCCCAGCCCCGAATGGCTGTACGTGCGCCCTTCAACTATTCACATGGGTAACCGCTTGTGGCGTTAAGCTGACACGCCGTGCAGAACGTGAAATTGGCGTGGCGGGGTCTGTGCCGTGGTGTGATTACAGCAGCGATGACCAGAGCCGGCAGATATTTTCGGTGACTTTTCATCGCGCTGCGGCCAGTGCGGACCACGGGCCGTAGCGCAGTTCACTGCTGAATACTTTCGTAGGTTCGCGCAACGTCGGCGAGCGCATCCACCATGGCGGGGTCTGCGATAAAGGTTGATACTTCGAGGTTGAGCGAGAATGAGCGGGGGTCCATATTTGAGGAGCCGATAAACGCCATTTCGTCATCTACGTACATGAACTTGGAGTGCAGCACTGTGGGGCTGGGGTATTGCAGAATGCGCACCCCGGATTGCAGCAGCGTCTCGTAGTAGGAGCGCTGCGCCATATTGAGGAGGAACTGGTCGCCTTTTTCGCAGACGATCACGGTGGTTTCGATGCCCGAGAATGCTGCGTTGGTGAGTGCCTGAAGCAGGGTTTCGTCGGGTACGAAGTAGGGGGAGCAGATGGTGATGCGTTTTTCTGCGTTGTAGATCATGTAGTTGATTAGGCGCAGGTTGTTTTCCGTCTCAAACCCGGGGCCGGAGGGAACTACTTGGGCGCGCATCGAGCCTGGAACGTAGGGGATTTTCGCCTCAATTTCTTCGAGGATCAGCTGGTTTCGTTTCGGAGTACCAGTCGGAGACGAATACCGCGTTGAGCTCTTCGACGATGGGGCCGGTGCACGAGAAGGTGAGGTCTTTCCATTCCAGGCCTTTACGCACGTTTTCTTTGAGGTCGTAGGAGCGGTGGATGGCGTTTTGCGAGCCTGAGAATGCCACTGCGCCGTCTATCACGAGGACTTTGCGGTGGTTGCGCAGGTCGGGGCGCTGCCATTGCAGTCGCCAGGGTTTGATGGGCAGCATCAGGCGCCATTCGATACTCGATTCGTTGAGCATTTTTGTTAGCTGCCGGTATGAGGGGTATTTGCGTGAGCCGATATGGTCGATGAGTACGCGCACCCGCACGCCGCGTTTTTGGGCGGCGAAGAGGGCGTCCCAGAGTACTTTGGAGGCTTCGTCGTAGGCGGTGATGTAGAACTCGAAGTGAACGTACCGCTGGGCTTTGTTGACTTCCTGCGCCATGATGCGCATGGCTTCGTGGTTGTCGTTGTGCAGGGTGAAGGAGTTTCCGCCGACGAGGGGGAGCGAACCGAGCTTGTAGTTGAGTTGGCTGGCGACGAGGGTTGCTTCGTTGAGCCCGTCGGGTCGGTGAGCTGTGGGAGGTGTCTCCGGTGGTTTCTCGGATCAGGTCGTTCATGGCGTGCTGCCGGGCGCGCCGGTATTGGGGAAGGTGTGAGGATCCGAAAATCAGGAAGGCTAGGAACCCGATGAACGGGATGAAGAAGATGGCCATGAGCCAGCCGAGCGCGACCACGGGCTTGCGGTTGTAGAGGCAGCCAGAATAGGGCTGAGTACGCGGATGCTCAGGTCTGCGAAGAACAGAATGATCCTGAGCCAGTCCGGTAAAAAGTCCAGGTACGCGGGTGAAAATATGCTCACCTTACCTATTATGCCTACCCATCTTGTCTTCTGTGGGGGAGAGGCAGAACACGTCACGCCGCTTATTTTATGCAGTTGTGCAAAAAATGCAGAAATGCAATAATTGCAGTTATGCAAAAAACTGAGCCGAGTCGCGCCGAGACAAGCCTGCGTGAACGCCGCCGCGAACGCACCTGGACGAATATTCACGAAACCGCCCTGCGCCTCGCCCGCCAGCACGGCATGCGCGGCAGCACCGTCGAAGACATCGCGGTGGAAGCCGGAATCTCGCCCCGCACCTTCTTCAACTACTTCGGAACCAAAGAAGATGCAGTGCTCGGACTGCGCGCCCCGCCATCACCGACGAGCTGCTCGCCAGCGACCGGGCACACGAACGACAACCTCATCGTGCGTATCACCCATCTGCTGCTGTACATCGTGCGGCACAGCTTCAACTTTGCCGATCACGCAAAATTCCGGGAGCGCATCGACGAATTCCCCGAATTTAGGCACCGGCTGAAGGTGCACCATATCAACTGCGAACAGGTGCTCATTGACTATCTCAATACCGTCGATTGGGATGCCTTCAATGCCGCAGGAAGGCGCGGCCCTTCATCACCCGCCCGAGAATATGCCGCCGACAGAAACTGCCGAAGAACGCACCCGTGCCACGGTCCAGCTCGCATCCGCGGTGCTGCGGCAGCTGCACTTCGCCAAGGATATTGCCGACGAAGACGAGGTCGAGCGGCGCATCCTCAACACCGTCAAAACTTTTCAAGCCCTGCTGAAGGAAAACTAGGAATGACGTCGCACTCAGACAAACCCGCTGAAGCCACCACGGCTGAAGCTAGAAAACATCAAATAGCGCTCATGTTCTCCGGCTTGGTCATCGTGATGCTCATGTCGGCACTGAACCAAACCATCCTCGCGCCCTCCCTGCCGACCATCGTGGGCGAACTGCACGGCGTGGAACATATGAGCTGGGTGATTGCCACTTTCATCCTGCTCTCCACCATCACCATGCCGGTGTACGGCAAACTCTCCGACCAGTTCGGGCGTAAACCCTTCCTGATTTTTGCCATCCTCTCCTTCATGACGGGATCTATCATTGGTGCGCTCGCCCCCGATATGACCTGGCTAATCGTCGCCCGCGCGCTCCAGGGAGTCGGCGGTGGCGGCCTCATGATTCTCTCTCAATCAGTGGTCGCAGATGTAATCCCTGCCCGCGAACGCGGTAAATATATGGGTATTATCGGCGGCGTTTTTGCCTTCTCCTCGGTCGCCGGGCCGCTCATCGGCGGGTGGATCACCGAGGGTCCCGGCTGGCGTTGGGCATTCTGGCTCAACCTGCCGCTTGCCGTACTCTCAATCTTTGCTGTCATTTCCTGCTCCCACACACCGCTCAAAGACCGCGAGCAGCAGATCGACTACCTGGGCAGCATTATTCTCATGGCAGGAACCAGCGCGCTCGTGCTCGCCACCATCTGGGGCGGCAATCAGTACGCCTGGAACTCCCCGCAGATTATTGGGCTTCTCATCGCATCCGCCGTCGCGGTTCTGATCTTCATCCGGTTGAAAACCGCGCCGCAAGCCGATCATGCCCATACCTCTTCATCAACCGCAACTTCCTGCTCACCCTGGGCGCATCTCTCGCTCTCGGTGTTGCCATGTTCAGGGTGCCGTCAGTATCCCACCTACCTGCAAATGTCCTGGGCGTGAGCGCAACCGTGGCAGGGTCTGCTCATGATTCCCCTCATGGGTGCCCTGCTCGTGGTCTCCATTATTACCGGACGAGCTGGTCTCCGCACGCGGCAAATACAAAGGCATACGTGGTCACCGGTACCGCACTCGTGGCGCTCGGGCTCTACCTGATCTCCACCATCACCCCGAGCACCCCCACCTGGATCTTCTGCGGCTACATGGCAGTCATGGGCGCGGGCCTGGGCATGTCGATGCAGTTCCTCACCCTCATCGTGCAAAACGCCTTCCCCGTCACCGTCATGGGAACCGCCACCGCGGCAAACAACTTCTTCCCGCCAGGTCGGCTCAACCGTGGGTGCATCGCTCGTGGGTGGTCTGTTTACTTCGCGCCTGAGCAGCCTGCTCGGTGAACGCATGCCCGCGCAAGCAGTAGCTTCGGCGGGGGAACACGGAACCTCCTCCCTGACTCCCGAACTCGTCAGCCGGATTCCCGAGCCGATTCACGGCATTATCGTGAACGCCTACAATGATGCCCTGATCCCGCTTTTCCTCTACCTGGCACCACTCGGACTAATCTCCGCGCTTCTGCTTCTCTTCATCCGTGAGGATGAGCTCGCCACCACCATCGAAACGCACACTACTACCGATGTAGCACGTTCGGCCACCAGTGCTATCGCCGTGATTACGCCCGAAATGGCGGCGAAAGATGCCGAGTGCCTGAAGAAGATGCAGGGGTGAATCGCGCACTGTGTTCGGCCCGGAACTTGCCGGTAGCGCATCCGATGCACCGGCGAAAACCGAGCTTCGTGCCGAGAGGCAAAAGAATACGGATGATCCTTCGCGCGGCACCAAGCCCTAACGGCTTTTAGGTAACCTATGCAGTTATTCCCTCTCACGCTATGCTGGAGGGACTCACTATTCCACGGGATGCGGGTCGCCTTCGTCGCTGAACGCCAGCCCGCATGTGCCATCCACAGGAGGACCTATGAAGATTCTGCTCCCTACTTCAATTACGCTCGACGAAGAGAAACTAGGGCTTGAACCCGGCGATATTGTGCGGCACTACAACCCCACGAAGCCTATCGCCGAGGAAGATACCGATGCCGAGTTCTGATTGCGTGGGCGAATACCGCCGATCAGCTCGCGGATTCCGCTCGCCGCATGAAAGAAATGTGGGGCTTATCCAGGCACTTCTTGCGGGGCCAGATGCGGTACGCGCGGCGGGCTTCACCCCCGATGCCGCCATCTGTGCAGGTGTGGGTCTGCACTCGAAAACCGTTGCGGAACATGCACTCGCGCTGACCCTGAACTTTGTGCGTTTCTTGCCGACGTTGGCGCAGGCGACGGTCGAGCATCGTTGGGCTGAGGAGCTAGGCGGCGCGCAGGAACTTCATCCGAAAGACCAGGTCACAACCCTGCTTGATGCCAATGTGCTCGTGTGGGGCTTCGGCTCGATTGGCCAAGAGACCGCGCGGCTCTTCAAGGCTTTCGGCGCGAACGTAACCGGCGTTGCACAGAGCGCGGGGGCGCTCGGATTCCCGGTGATTGCGACCGAACAAATTGATGAATACTTGCCGACTACGGATATTCTCGTGATGGTGCTTCCCACCAGCAATTCGACCTTCAAGGCGCTCGATGCCCATAAGCTGCAGCTGCTGCCCAAGCGCGCCTACCTGATTAACGTGGGGCGCGGTACCACTGTTGATGAGGATGCACTCGTCGCCGCCCTAAACTCCGGCTCGATTGCGGGCGCTGCGCTGGACGTGACGGCGACCGAGACCGCTCCCCTCCGATTCGCCCCTGTGGGATGCGAAGAATATCGTGATTACCCCGCATGCCGCCGGTGGTCGCCCCGTAAATCCGGAGGAACTGATCGCCCACAATATTCGTGCCTTCCGCACCGGTGCTGCTGCGAGCGAGTACCGTAACCGGTTCTGAGTTCACTGCTGGGAAGTACAGCCCCGTAGACTCTGCCCTACACCGATGATGAAGAGTTTACGGGGCTTCCCATATCTTAGGTTCTCCTAAATTTCAAGGGGTATGCTGTTACAGTGTCGTGGTTTTCCTCTTTTTTAAGTGGGAATCGGTGGATTTTTGGGGTGTTTTGGACCTTAAGACACGCTTTATGACGGTCGAAAATCCGCAATATGCATTATTGTGTAAATTTTTCGTAACAATTTTTAACTCCGCTAGTTCTGTGGGGAAAATCGTTGCTGCATCACCCGAAGAAGCCTCTGAACGCAGCGGTGGCGGTGTAAAACGCAAATGTGGGTTTGGTGGATAGATAGAGGACTATATAAGATAAAGTAACTGTAATCCTAGTGACAACAGTCACGGGGTTATTTTGACATTGGAAGTCATTACACACATGCCTACGACACCGAATATTCGAGGAGGGGAGCCGTCCCATGTTTAGGTACGTCCTCCAACGCTCGCTCACATATCTCGTCATGGTGTTCATTACTACCACGATGGGCTATTTCGCGGCGGTTATTACCCTTCAGCCTGCGTTGCTTGAGCAGGAAAAAATTCCCAGGCCGACTCCAGAACAGATTCAACGTAACTTTGCCTCTTTAGGACTTGACCCGAGCAAAAGCGCTTGGGACCGTTATATCGAGTGGTTGACCAATGTTGTGACCAAATTCGATTGGGGCCGCAGCCCCAACGGCGCGTATGTGAACGAAGAATTCGGCCAGCGCGTCTGGGTTTCTTTCCGCCTGATGATTGCCGCAACTATTCTGACGATTGTTATTGGTGTGGCACTTGGCGTGTTCACAGCGGCCCGCCAGTACAAACTTTCTGACCGTGTGATTACAGGTTACTCCTACCTGGTGTACATTATTCCCGCGCCCGTGGCGTACTTTTTGGTGCAAACCGCTGCGATTCAGATTAACCAGTCCGCAGGGGAAACCATTTTCTACGTAACCGGTATTTCCTCTCCTGGGGTGACGGGCTTCTGGGATACCATCATTGACTTGGCGGAACACTACGCGGTACCCACCTTCTGTATGACCGTATTGGGCTGGTCAGCCTACCAGATCGCTCAGCGCCAGTACCTCTTGGATAACGTCAATGCCGACTTTGTTCGTACTGCCCGTGCGAAGGGCCTGACCCGTAACCAGGCGATTACCCGCCATGCCCTGCGTGTGTCGTTTATTCCCGTCGCACAGTCCATCGCCTACCAGGTACCCGCGATTTTTGCCGGTGCTTTCTTCGCCGAGACAATCTTTGCTTGGCCCGGTATCGGTAAATGGTCGATTGACGCCATTAGTCAGCGGGACGTGAACGCCGCAACCGCGACGTTTGGCTTACAGTTCCGTTCTGCTTCGCCATCGGTGCAGTGTATTGCCGATATTGCCACCAGTATCGTTGACCCCCGAGTGAGGATCTCATGAGCCAGGTAACTGAAACTCAAACCATTTCGGTGGTGAAAGGCGATGACTTTAAAGTCATCAATAAGAACGTCATTATTCTGCGCCGTTTTATGCGAAACAAGCTGGCGGTGTTTGGCCTGGGGTTATTCGTGCTGATGTTCCTGTTCGGAATGTTCGGTCAACACTTCACCTCATCCTCCACCCAGATCTGACTATATGGCTTTGGGGGAGGAACCCAGCGCTACCCACTTCTTTGGCACCAACGCAGCTGGCAACGACCTCTACGCCCAAATGGTTGAGGGTGTTCGAGTATCGCTCTTAATCGGTGTGGTTGTGGGTACCGTATCCATTGCTATTTCCGCAGTATACGGCTGTATTATGGCGTACTTTGGCGGCTGGATTGATAAAGTCATGCTTTTCATTTTGGAAACCATGATTATGGTTCCTTCGCTGCTGATCCTGGCGATCTCAATGAACAGTGGTATCGGTAAAGAGATCCAGAAAAATATTCCCGCGTGGATCGTACTCTCTGTTGTGCTCATTATCTTTAACTGGATGTCCCCGGCTCGTCTGATTCGAGCAATGGGCCAGTCTTTGATTGGCCGCGACTACGTCAAGGGCGCTCGTTATATGGGTGTTCATCCATTCAAAATTGTGCTGCGCCACCTCATCCCGAATATTGGTTCGCTGCTGGTGCTCGAATTTACGCGTGGCATTATGTACGCTGTGCTGTCCGAGGTTGTCTATTCCTTCATTGGTATCGGCATCCGTTACCCCAACTACTCATTGGGTTCGCTCATTTTTGAGGCAGCTGCACAGATTAACACTCTGCCGCATATGTTCTGGTTCCCCGTTATTTTCTTCTTCCTTATTGTGGCCCCGTTGGCGTTCATGAACGATGGTTTGCGTGATGCCTTCGACCCGACTTCCATGTCGGTCGGTAAGATCAAGAAGCCAAAGAAACCTAAGAACCGAAATCGGCATCTACGGTCGAAGACGCGGGCTCAGGAAGCCGAGCGCTGCCTTTCCTCAACCGACTCCAATCCCGATGCTCAGGCATCCGCCCAGAGAGGAGGCATAAAACTCGTCAGGCACTTCTCCCGTTCTGAGTGTTAAAGACCTGCATGTTAGTTTCAATACCGAAAATGGTGTTGTACACGCGGTACGCGGCGTGAATTTTGACCTGTATGCCGGTAAAACCCTCGGCATTGTGGGTGAATCCGGTTCGGGTAAGTCGGTCGCATCAATGGCGATTATGGGCCTGCACCCTACGACAGCTGATATTACCGGATCTATTAAGTACAACGGCAACGAGCTGCTGGGTTTGAGCGATAAGGAAATGTGCGAGTACCGTGGCAAGCACATCTCCATGATCTTCCAGGATCCGCTGTCTTCGCTGACTCCGGTGTACACTATCGCGGATCAGATTGCCGAAGTCCTCAAAATCCACAATAAGGGCATGAGCAAGCAGGCGATTAAGGATCGCTCTATCGAACTCATGCGCCTAGTGGGTATTCCTTCCCCAGCCGACCGTCTGCGTTCTTTCCCGCATGAGTTCTCCGGCGGTATGCGCCAGCGCATTATGATCGCAATGGCTATTGCGAATGACCCGCGTGTTCTGATTGCGGATGAGCCCACCACTGCGCTGGATGTGACCATTCAGGCGCAGGTGCTTGAGGTGATGGATAAGGCGCAGGATGAAACGGGCGCGGCAACTATTATGATTACCCACGACCTGGGTGTCGTTGCCGGTATGGCGGACGATATTCTGGTGATGTACGCGGGTAAACCGGTGGAAATCGCGAAGGCCGAGGACCTGTATAAGTACCCCAGTCACCCGTACACCATTGGCCTGCTGGGTGCGGTTCCGCGCGTGGACCGTTCACAGAAGATGTCGCTGGTGCCGATTGAGGGCACGCCGCCGAACCTGATTAACCCGGTGGAGCATTGTTCGTTCCGCGAACGCTGCCCTGTGGCTAAGAGCGGTGGCCAGTGCTGTAAGGATGAGGCTGGCGAGCCCGAGCTGATGCCGCTTGACGGCGCGGGTGAGGGGCACCTGTCATCGTGCAGCATATCCCAGGATCTGATCAGTAAGACGGCTGATGAGCTGTACTCGATCCCTGAAACCCCCGTATCGAAGTTTGACGGTATTCCGCGTGAAGAGCGTGCTCCGGTGCTTGAGGTGCGCAACGTGAAGAAACACTTCCCGCTCATGAAGGGCTCACTTATTAGAAACGTGTGGGCACCGTGAAAGCGGTTAACGGCGTTACCTTCGATATCCGTGAAGGCGAGTGCTTCTCTATTGTGGGCGAGTCGGGGTGCGGTAAGACTACCACCCTGCTGGAAATCATGGAGTTCAGCAAGAACACCGACGGCGAGATCCTGATTAATGGCACCTCCACGAAGGATAGTAAGTCAGCTAGTGAGATCCTGAAGCTGCGTAAGAACCAGCAGATGGTGTTCAGGATCCCACCAGCGCACTAGATCCGCGTTTTTACGGTGTACGAGGTGCTGGCTGAGCCCTTGAAAACCAGGGGGATGAAACGTGCGGATATTAAGAAGCGCGTGATTGAGCTGATGCGGATTGTGGGTCTGCAACCGGATCATGTGAACCGCTTCCCGAACCAGTTCTCTGGCGGCCAGCGTCAGCGTATCGGTATTGCCCGTGCACTGGCGGTGAACCCCAAACTGGTGGTATTGGACGAGCCTGTTTCGGCGCTGGACGTCTCAGTGCAGGCGGGTGTTATTAACCTGCTGGAGAGCTCCGTGCCGAGCTGGGGCTCCAGCTACCTGATGGTGGCCCACGACCTTTGCGGTGATCCGCCACGCCTCTGACCGTGTTGCGCGGTCATGTGCCTGGGGCGCATTGTTGAGATTGGTAGCGTGGATGAGGGTGTTCGATAACCGGTTCACCCGTATACCAAGGCTTTGCTGTCAGCTATCCCCGTGCCAGACCCAGAGGTTGAGGCGAAACGTGAGCGCACCATGCTGGAAGGCGATCTGCCGACTCCGGTGAACGCGCCGGTGGGCTGTGGATTCTCTAGCCGTTGCCCTGTCTTCAAGCTGTTGCCTGAGGGATAAGCAGAAGGTGTGCCTTGAGAAACTGCCTGAGCTTGAGCCTATCGAAGGTCAGGACCACGCATATGCTTGCTACTTCCCCGAGGGCGTTTCTCAGGTATCCCCTGAGGACGTTGTTCAGGCGGCGTAGCTTTAGAGTCGGCTTTGTCGTAAGCCGCATGTGAGCCGAGGGGCGGCCACCATCTGGTGGCCGCCCTCGGCTGCGTTTTCAGCCTGAGAGGAGAGACGCACAGAAATGATGGTGCTGTGACGATGATTGAGCGTTCCTTGGGCCCGCTGAGGCACCACAAAGCAGCAATAATTACATCATAAATGCTGATAAAACAGGATTCTTGTGAATATATATGCGTAATGAATATTTTTATCTACTAAAGATGCAATCTCTTGTTCCCTCAGGGCAAAAATTGTGGTGTGAGATACTAGACTAAGACCAGGTACTGTAGTTCAGCACACAGAACGTGCACCTGGTTGATTCATCAGGCACTTGATGGTACGAGTGCATTAGTGAAAGTTGGGCGATAGCTATGGAGAAGCAGTATATCTTCAACCGCCGCACCCTGTTGAGCGGTGCTGTAGCAGTCACTACTATTGGCTTGCTGGCAGCCTGCGGTGGAGGTTCAAAGAAAGAAGATAGAGTTCAAGCACCCGGTAAAGGGGCTAAAGCCGAGAACTGTATAACATCAATTCGCATCCGGTGTCCGACTTGAAACAGGGCGGAGGCTCCGTATTCGGTGACCGCTATTGGGCCAGATTTCAATATATGGAGTCAAGGCGGTAACAGCTACTCTACCGCCAGGGTGCCAGCACCATGCGTACGGCTCGCCTTTATAAGGTCGCTGCTGATGGTGCGTATACATGATAAGGACTATTGTGAGAAGTTCGAGGTTGGCAAGAAAGGCAACAAAGTAGCTGTTGCTATTAAGATGAACCCAAAGGCCAAATTTAATGATGGTACCCCCATCGATATTAAGGCCTTGCGTGCCACCTGGAAGATCCACCAGGAACCCGGTAGTAAATACAATATCGTAACTTCAGGGGCCTTACCCTCACATTGAAAAGCAGTGAGCCTGAGGGCAAGGATGGTGTCATCAGGTTGTCTTCAAGAATCCCTACTCCCGATTGAAGATCTTTTTGCTTACATCGCACACCTGCGTTAGAAGATCCGGAGGTCTTTAATAAAGTTTGTTGATAAAGCCACTTGAAGTACAGCTCAGGCCCGTTCACTGTAAAAAGAAGATGGATGGAATTCCTCATCTAAAACTTTCACGGTGGTAGCAAACGAGAAATGGTGGGGTGAAAGCCCCTTCTAGACCGTATTATTTTCCGTGCGCTTGAGGGCAGGGTGCTTCTCGCGCGGCATTTAAGAACAGTGAAATCGATGCCGTTGTTGCCTCTACTCCTACCGCATATGCTGAACTTAAGGATACTAATGGGGCGCAGATTCGTCGCGGACAGCGTTTGTTCTCTGGTGGTCTGAATCTGAATCCAAACCATATTAAGGATGCGAAGGTCCGTAAAGCAATTTTTCGTTGGCACTGACCGGCAGGCTCTGGCAAATGTTAACTTCAGGGGCTTCCTTACGAAGAAGATGTTCCCGGTTCAATGGTTCTTATGCCGTTCTCTCCATTGTATGAGGATAACTTCCCGAAACCTGAAGGCGGCGATCGTAAGGCTGCTGCCCAGAAGATCCTGGAGGAGGCTGGGTATACCAAAGGATCTGACGGTTTCTACGAAAAGGACGGTAAGAAGCTTGAGTACCGTGTAACTGTTTTCAGTGATGACCCCACCAGTAAAAATGTTGGGCAGAACTTCGTCGAAATCATGAAGAACATCGGACTGCACATTGAGCTGAACCCTGAGGCTGGTCTCAACTTCAACAAGGTGATTAGCAACAAGGAATATGATATTACGTTCTCGGGCTATGGCGTGGGTGCAGAACCTACGACGGGAACCCAACAGTTCTACTATTCCAAGGATAACAATGGTGTAGGTACCCCCGAGATTGATAAGCTGATCGAAAAAATTCTAGTTGAGCCTGACCCTCAGAAGCGTGCCCAAAAGTGTAATGAGGTTGAGAAGAAGCATATGAGTGAAGTGTGCACTCTGGGCACTGTGTATAACGGACCTCTGTACACAATGTGTAAGGAAAAGCTGGCAAATTACGGCACTTTCCTTTATGACGAAAGCAATATCGACTGGGCAAAGGTTGGCTGGCTGAAGTAAACATCTAATAGCCCTATCTTATAGAGGGTGTGGTTTCCCGTTTTCTGGGAATATCACACCCTCTTGTGGTGTCTTGAACGTGTACTTTCTGCAGAAGTGTGTGCGGGAAGAAGGCGGTTCTTCGGTTGCCCGGAGGGCAGAAAAGCCAAAATATGCATACAATGAATATTGTAAATAAAGGAATATTGCGTATAAATATTTATATATACTGTTAAATATCCCACAAAATCTGCTTTTTCTGCCACAACCATAAAATGCGGGTGTAAGGTACTGAGATATGACCTGAACTTATAGCTTAACTTTGGATAAGTCCAAACCCGTAAAGCATATAAGCCGGGTGACGCACCGGAGCACTTGGTGCAGCAAATGAACTTGTAGACGTGAGGCAATAGCTATGCAGAAGCAGTACATCTTCAACCGCCGCACCTTGCTGGGCGCTGCAGCCGCAACGACTACCGTGGGCCTGTTAGCTGCCTGCGGCGGCTCGAAGAAAGAGGATAAGGTTAAAGCGCCCGGTAAAGACGCTAAGTCTGAGGAACTGTACAATATCAATTCGCATCCGGTGTCTGACTTGAAGCAGGGCGGTGAGGTGCGTATCCCCCTGGGATCCCTTGGGCCGGATTTCAATACCTATTCAACAAGCGGAGATTCCTACGACACGCAGATTGTGATGAGCTCAATCCGTGCAGCGGGACTGTGGAATATTACGCACCTAGGAAAATACGAGCTGAATAAGGATTTTGCCCTCTCCTTCAAACCTGTAGAAGAGGGTGGTAAAGACGTCGTTTACATTGAGCTGAATCCCAAGGCAAAGTTCAACGATGGCACCCCTATCGATTACAAAGCGTTGCAGTCCACCTGGAAGATACGCAAGAGTTCCGACGGTGACTACAATATCATCAGCTCAGGTATCTATGAGTATATTGAGAGCGTCGAAAACAACGGGGGTAACTTTAAGGTAAAGGTCACTATGGCCAAACCATACTACCCGTTAAACGAGATGTTCGATGCGATTTTCCACCCCGGCATGGAAGACCCGAAAGTTTTCAATGACGGGTTTGTGAATAACCCGCACCCTGAATTTGGGTGTGGTCCGTTTAAGCTGGCTGATAAAGGCTGGAACTCTACCGAGAACACCTTCACTATGGTGCCGAATGAGAAATGGTGGGGCGAGAAGCCCGTGCTTGACCGGGTGATCTTCCGGGGCTTGGAGGAAAGCGCGAAGGTTGCTGCCTTTAAGAACGGGGAAGTAGACGCGGTTGAGTCACGCACCTCCACATCATATGCCGAACTGAAAAATACTGCGAATGCTGAGCTGCGCAAAGGTCAGCTGCTGTATGCGGGTGGTCTGAATTTGAACCCCAAGCGGATTGAAGATGCAAAAGTGCGGAAAGCAATTTTCCTGGGTATTGATCGGAAGGCTCTTAGTAATATTGCCTTTCAGAATTTGCCGTACGAGGAAGACCCATCCGGCTCAATGTTGCACCTACCGTTCGAGGAGTATTACGAAGATAATTTCCCGAAGGCAGATGGGGATGCAAAATCTGCTGCCCAAAAGCTCTTAGAAGAAGCCGGATACACGAAGGACGGCGAGTACTACGCTAAGGGCGGTAAGCAACTGCGGTATAAAATCACAGTGTTTGGCGATGACCCCAGTAAGAGCAGCATGGCGCGTAGTTTCGCTCAGACGATGAAGGAGATCGGCATTAACTTTGAGGTCGAAACTCGCGGTTCTGCGGAGTATTCGAAAGTTACCGGCTCTAAAGAGTACGACATTATAGTGTCGGGCTTTAGCCTCAGCGGTGCGGATGGCACTGCTGCCACCAAGCAGTTCTACTACTCTAAAGAGAACGACGGTGTGGGCAATGCCGAGATCGACGCAATGATCGAAAAGATGGCGGTCATTAAAGACGACGCGGAGCGGAACAAGATGTGCAACCAGATTGAGAAGAAGCACATGGCTGAGGTCTCGACTCTCGTCACGGTATTTAACGGCCCCGACCTGATGATGTGCAAGAAAGAACTGGCGAACTACGGACCGACTCTTTTCAAGCCCATTGAATGGGAAAAAGTGGGTTGGCTTAAATAAATAAGTCGCGTATTGCGACCCTTGTAGGGGCGGGCTCTTCGTTCATAGAAGTGGTCCGCTCCTATAAGTTTGACCCTAGCAGCCACTGAGACATGGTCCGTCGGCTGGGAGATGGTTTTATACCAAAATCATTGATGTGCGTCGCTCTTGTCGGTCTCCGGTAGGGAAGGGATCTCACAATGCTGTGTGAACAAGCGGTGTGCAAGCCGCAAAGTATATTGATATGCCCTTTACTTTAAACTTAAAGTGAACATCAAGAATAAAGTTCCTTAAATGAATCAAAAACATAGTAAAGCGCATTTTATGCCCTTAA
>BNJS01003953.1_pt1 | contig 23063 bp, 38 predicted proteins | sample 8540461 | NCBI WGS metagenome assembly BNJS01 (sample SAMD00202454, study PRJDB9452) | human saliva metagenome | isolation source: human saliva | place: Japan | reverse complement strand
AATACTACCCGCACGGTGAGATGCCATTCCCAACTGTTGCCGCCAGGGATTTCACACTGTCGGCGTTACCCTCATTGTATTCCAAATTATCACCGGCGCTTTGATCTGCTGGCCACTCCGACTTATTGGAATTCAACTTCATGCCAAGGAAACCATCACTGGGACGAGCAGCAAAACCAGTACCGGTCATAGTTACGACATCACCCGGTTTGTAGGTCTGCTTGTCAAACGATAGTTCACCCCTCATTGCCTTTACGCGGTTCATTGACAACACATTGTGCATCCTGCGCGGTTGCAACAGCAGGAACGACAGCAAGAGCCGCGCACCAAGAGCGCAACCGACAAGGCACCAGCCATAAACCTGCGAGTTGCGGTAGCAGAGATCTTATTTTTTTGCATATTCACGCACTTTCCCCGGCACGCACATGGAGGAGATTTTGGATTGCGCACGGGCGTGATCGACTTTTCAAGAGCGAGAGCAAAGGGAAAGCATTATACTCTCAATATTTGAATTAGAGGCTAATCTAATTTCTTTGGCTCACCATCAAGATAGTAGGTGAACCTTTGTAAAATAACAAGAGACCCATTGGCGCAGATCACACTGAGGGGTGGTAAAAAAGCCGATTTTTACGCCCAAATCCACTCTTTGATTTAGTTGCCCATTCGCTATTTATAGTGCTAGATGGCATATTATCTACCGATCTCTCGCGGTCATAAAGTTAGGTAGCTATCTAAATGTTGGATACCACACAATCGGTCATAAAAACAGGATTTTACCCCTGTTTTCACCCCCGTTAAATGAGACCAATGTAACTAAATTCCTAGGCTCTCTTGGGGGTGAAACCGGCATAGAATCCAGCCACTTTTCAAATAACGGATTAAATCTGACTATAAATAATTCCTACCCAACAGTCAGTATTTATCCAAATTAACCATTAGCCACATGTCTAAATATTGAGGTTGCAAATATTAAATTCATACGATACCGCTCCCCAATTTTTCATCGGCGACAACGGAATCGCCCCAAAATATGGCCGTTTTTATAATCATCATCACTATATCGTCACCGCAAATACTCCAGGCAACCAAGTAAAATCGTGGGCTTTACGACGACGCCCCGGGCACCATTGCTAGAAAACACCGCGACCTTCGTGAAAAACCCCACCGAAGAGGAGATTCCCCCAACTACTCCGACACAATTGACCTCTAAACCATATCATGCATACCGGCCTTTTCTCTTAGCATCACTTTACCTTAATAAGGCATAGCTATGTTTTTATTCATCAAAATTGAAATGCGAATTGACCTCCACCAACTTCTTCTCGTAAACCTGTTTAGTAAACACAAAAATGTAGCAACGTGAAAAATCACGTTGCTACATTGTGCGCCACAATGAATTATTTAGAACTTAAAGCCCTGAAGCCATTCCTTCGGGATCATGCCTTGCTGCGCCAGGAGACCAACCACACCTGCAATAATGGCCGGGATGCCGATGGCTCGCGGCGACTGCTGAACAGGATGCCCTTGGTGTTGTCCTTCAGGCTGCCGAAGAACTTGTTGAAGTCGGACTTGCCATTGCCGTCACCAGGCTTACCCGGCTTAGTGGACTCGGAGGGTTTGCCGGGTTCAGTGGGCTTGGTGGACTCGGAAGGCTTAGTGGTGGGCTTGCCAGGTTCGGAAGGCTTAGTGGTAGGTTTACCTGGCTCGGTAGGCTTAGTCGTAGGCTCACTCGGCTTAGCGGTTGGTTCACTCGGCTTAACCGAAGGTTCGGTGGAGGATTGGCGGATCCTCCGGTTCTTCGGCCGGCGTTTCTTCCTGCTGGAGGGTGTAGCTGCACGGATCACCTTCATGACCAGACTCATTCACCCAGAAGTCAACGCTACGGCTGAGGGTTACGTGTTCGTCATTATTGTCATCAGTGCCAGAAAGAGTCAGGACGTTCTTGCCCGTGAAAAGGCCATCTTCCAGTGATGGAAGCACAGCCTGACCCGAATGATGCCTTTCCTTGGCGTGGCCCCGGTCATCCACATCCTTGATAATCAGCTTGTTGCCATCGACGGTTAGGCCTTCACCATAATCCTGGTCTTCAGGCCAGGCAACACCAGTCATGGCATTCCCATTCAAGGTCAGGTAGGGATTCTTGAGGAGTTCCAGATTCTCGGCAGAGATCTCCAAAACGTCACCGGGCCAGTAGGTATTCTTCTTCAAGGCCAGGTTGGAGTCTTCGAGACCCAGGTTCTTTGGGCCGACGAAGCTGCCGTTGCATTCTTTTGATTTCCTGAGCACCGGCAACCGAAGGTACCACGGTCAAACCGCCAGCAACCAGGGGCCAATGATGTGAGACCGGCAAGTGCCCGTTGGGTGGCCTTTCCGGCAAATACGCTCTTGCTCATGAGCAGTCCTCTCGTAGAGAGGTAAATAGTGGGGGTAAACACCATTTACCTTTACAAAATAGATAAAACTGAAGAAAAGCACAGAAGAACTGATAGCATATTACAAATAATCATATGCAGTCAGCGCTACATCCGCTTATGGTCGCGAGCATAAGCAGACCGACCAATGATGCGCAAGGTAAGCCTAGTTCAAATCTAATAAAATCCCATATAGCAAATATGCGCACAACGTGGGGAAATAATCTTTTAGGCATGAACCCCTCAGGCATTTAGCGCGCTAGAACATAAGAATCAGCTATACATACGACCACTCACAGAAGGTAAAAATCTCCTTAAAAGTCTCCTGTCAATTCACGTAAAAATATTTTGAAAATTACCCCATGGTCCTGTCAATCAGAAACTACAAACCCATAGATGCTATTAGCCCCAAATGGCCCCTATTTTTAGGCTCTGTCCCATACCAAAAACAGCGATGCGGATTCGCATCGCTGTCAGAAATAACGGTTTTGGTCCAGTATTAGTGGTTGTCAGCACCGCAGAAGGCGGTGCTTTCACCAGATTCATTCACCCAGAACTCAACATTTTTCATAATGGTGGGTCGACCGCTATAGTCGATGCCTACAAGAGTGATGGTGTGCTTACCGGCGGTGAAGTCGTCGTCAAGCTTGGGCAGCACCACCTTGGCGGTAAAAAGAACCACCAAGATCGGAATCACGCAGGTACAGGGCCTGATCATAGTCGTCATAGATCTCAGAGAGCTGCCGGCGCCTGGTCCTAGGCCAGTTGGCGGTGTTGAACCAACGACAGGTAAGCGTCGATAGCATGGCCGAACCCGGTGCCGGTAAGGGTCACAACGTCACCCGGCTTATAGTGCTCTTGTCGGCGGTCATCGTACCTGCGCCTCTTTGCGCGGGTGCACCAGCTTCGACATTGCAGGTACCGGCGCTCGGCTGTCGAAAGCGGTGGGAGCAGCCAAGATACCCCCGGTCATGAGAGCCAACGACATCAATCCAGCAACAGCACGTTTTCATAGCCATACCTTTCTGATTGCACGACAAATTGTCGCGGAGGATTTACTGGATTTGAACAGAGGAAAGAAGAAGGAGATAAGCACAACGAGGGAAAATAGTAACAAAACAAACATGCGTTGCTTATCGCTACCATTTTGCTTATGGGTCTTGAGTTTAACGAAGCTGTCGTTCGCAAGGGAAAAACCCTTCGAAAAACCCGGTAAAAATTAGATACTCGAAGAACACTGTCCAGTATTGTGACCCATAGTTATCGCATTAGACAGATGTAAACGCCATATGCCGGTAGATGTTTTCACATATGAAGACATGCCCCAATAGCCCATAATCCCAAAATTACCCCACATGGCGAAAAATACCAACAAAGCTAGTACGCACATGACAGGCATAACCGTCATTCAGGGGTAAATCATGGGGTGATTGAGGCCTACGGGCGTCGACATAGCAAAAACGGCAACGATGCCATGCACATCGCCGCCGCTATTGGGGATAATGGTCTTAGAACCGGAGCTGCTGGAACCCAGCTGCTTGGGATCACGTTAAACCGTGCCATGGCACTCAGGGCGCCGGCAAAGATAGTGGTCAAACCAAGCACCGCAAACACGGTGGCAAGGAGATTCCGCAGAGACGGCAGGTTGGCAGGGTCACGCAGTTTGCTGCTGAAATCTTCGAGCGAATTTCGGTCACCCGGCTTACCTGGTTTGCCCGGATCCTGCGTCACCGCACCGTTGTACTGGCATATACTCGTCGAAGCGCTCATCATTCTTCTGCGTGGCGACCTTGTTCACCGCAATGATCGTACCGTCACCGGCAACGCTCACATGGTTCAGACCGTGCCCGCCGCAGGCTAGCAAACCACCTTATTGGTAGCAGGATCAATAACCGTGATCGTACCACCACCACGGTTGGTCACATACACCCGCTTATCGGCCTTGTTGTAGTGCGCATTCAGCGAACCGGCACCGGTCGGAATGCTTGCCACCACCTTCTTGGACTCGGTGTTAACCATAACCACATTGCCGGAGCCCTGCGATGCAACGAAGATCGTTCTGCTTACCGGATCGTAGGCGATACCTGCGAAGCGGGATTCCACCTGGTCCTTAGGCAGATCGAAAATGGTCACCCGATCGTTGTTACGAACATCAATTCGGCCGCCTTAGGCATTCAACGAAGTGGCGAACTAATTCCTCGGTCTCCTGATTGAAGAACTCCAAAGGCTCATCACCCGTTCAGAAACCAGGTGGCTAGATCCGCCGCACCGGCTCATTCTTATCCGCATCAAAACCACGACATCTCATCACCGGAGGCAGCTGAGGAGACAGACGCAAATCGATCTGCTCTCGTCGATCACCACGTCACGCGAGTGCTCGCAGAATCCTTCGGAAGGTCTTCACATGGCTCAGGTCATCCTGCTTGTACACCGAGACCGTGCCCTGCCAGCGAGTCTGCTCACCCATACCAAACCCTTATTATTATCGTCCGTGCGCGCCGTAGGCTGCGTAGAATTTTCGCTGTCCTTTTCTAGCGCATCATCTTTGCGACGACATCCAAGGTCTTAGCATCCAGCTTGTAGATCGTGACCGACCGTGCCTTGTGCACTAGTCACAAACACGTGACCGTCTGCCATTCACTTCCGACTGGTACAGGCCTGACGGCAATTCCTTCTTCACGCCCGAATACCGGTCATTCAGACCTGGCGCTGGTATTTACTTTGGTGTTGGTCTCAAGGGTCTTGGTTTCACCACCGGCGGTGTAGGTGAAGGAAATCACTTGCCGAAGGGGAAGGCGTCTACCGGAACCTGATGTCCTTAACGGTGACTTGCCCTTGTCATCGGCGGTGCCTTCCCGGTTCTTCGCCGTTCACGCCTGTGCCGGACCGCGGTCACCTTGGCGTCTGGGCAGGCCAGCGGGCTGGAATTCCACCTTCTGAACCGGTAGCAGCATTATTGCTGACGGCACCGGCTGGGGGCACTTGAACGGGATCTCCACGCTGGTGTCCCGGCGGTAGCCTTCACCGCATATTTACCGGCGGCAAGTCCTCGAAATAGTGTGACGGAACTCTGGGTTTCACTCGTCTGCCAACGGTGATGGCGCCAATCTGACCGGCTTTTTGTTTCCCGCCAGGCTGCACGGTGACTTTTTCGCCTTTGGGAAGTTTGTTAGAGAAAGGCTGAGGTTACATCACCCTTCTTGCCGCGGCGGTTATCAATCGCGGTGACTGTGGCTTTTGGCTTCGCCGGTGGCCTTGGACTGCTGCTCTGCTGGCTTGTTGTCGTTATTAGTTTATTATTGTCGGGTTTGTTGTTCCCTTTGCTGTTTTACTGGCTTGGTCGGCCTGATTGTTGCCGTTATTGGCCTGGTCCGCTGGACTTGTTGTCAGGTTTGTTACCATCCTGGCTGTTATTGCCGTTATTGGGCGTTGTTATCCTGGTTGCCCTGGCTGGCTGCCATTGCATTATTAATACAACAGCCTTGTTGTCATCTTGCTTGGCCAGGGTTTTCCGGCCTTCGGCAATCACATGGTTGCTGCATCCTCGGACCATTGACCCAAATGTCAACGCTGGTAGAAACTTGCGGGCCATTATCGTCACCACCCAAAACCGTGATGACATGCTTACCTTCCTGGAATTTATCGATGAATTCTGCAGGAAGCACCACCTTAATGGTGAAGTTACCATCCTCATCAAGAACCGAACCAGGAGCAATCAACGTAGTCAGTGTCGCCACCTGGTATGCAAAACCATCGCTTGCACTTTGATCCTTCAACAATCATCTTATTGCTGTCCAGCTTCATCGCCAGGAAGGTGTCCTCTAGCTGTTCGCCAGTGTCACGGTGAACACGCTTATAAACCTGGCACCACTGATCGACAACATCACCAGGTTTGTAGGTGCTCTGGTTTGCCGAAATGGCACCCTGGCCTCGTTCTTTCCGCTGTTCATGAGCAATGCACTGGGTTGCGGTATTATCTTCCGCAGCAGCATGCGGTATGACTGTCAAACCACCGGCAACTAACGCCAGCGAGGTCAACCCAGCGATAGCACGCCAGCAGCTCACTGGCGGCCTTTGTTCATATCATGTACTTCCTCTGCCACCATCCAGCAGAAATAATGCCGGAGATATTGACAGCTTGCTGAATCGGTAAGAAAAGCATCGGAGGAAACTCACAGGTCCCGAAAGAACCACCACACATATTTATTACCCTCATCGGCTTCAAGTTGCCCTGAGAGAGTAAACAAGTTAGGCGCAATTATCAATAGTATATGCCTTAAACCTAAGAAACACCTGCAATAAATCATAATTATAGTAAGACATATCTTGGTACCATTTTTATGGATAGCATTCACCATGTATAATCACAAAAAGCACTGCTATCGTTCTGATGACGATAAAGGTTGCTTTCCTTAATGGGACTCCGTCATGTGGATTTTTCCAAATTACTAGAATTCTATTCATCTATTGGCAATCTTATATCGCGTGAAGCTGCCTCCCACTCACGAGACGACAGAAGCAGACACACAAAACCCACACAAATGGATATGTTAAAGGCAACTATTGGATACCCTTTATATCGAATCAGGCAGAATGATCTTAAATCCGCAAAAATACCAATTATTACCAAAGTGTTGAATCCATCTATCTTCTACCCCCAACTATTGTATTATTTTCGCATTCCGAACGATGCCTGACTGCCTTCGTGTTGTGCACTCATTATTTTCGTCGCAGACGAAATACGGCGATACCTTCTCTTCTATCATGGGAGCGTGTCGCCGTATTTCAAGCAAGTGTTGAACGAGTATTGGCAGTCCCTTGGCACTGAACTGTTGCACCAGGTGAGTCCCTATCGACTCAATCTCACCTGGTCAACCAGTTATTATGATCTTCTGGAGCCAGGTCTGGGGACCAGACTTAGAACCGAAGTTGTTCTGGAACCCAGCTGGCCGGAATCACATTGAACTTAGCCATGGCACCCAGGGCACCAGCAAACAGGCCGGTCAGACCCAGTACCGAGAACACAGTAATCAGCAGGTTCCGAATCCCCTCTGTGGTCTGAAGAGGGGTTTTGCGGAGTCAGGGTGGGGCTTAGGCCCGCTTATCGGTAGGCTTCGGATCCGCGGTGGGCTTCGGCTTCTCCGTGGGCTTTCGCTGGTCTTCTGAAGGTTCCGCTTCGAGCTAGATCGGGTTGGCGGTTTCACCCCGTTGAACTTGTAGGTATACACCTCGTCAACGGGCTGATGACCTCACCCTAACAGTGCCAGCCCTTTATTCACCGTGATAATGGTGCCGTCGGCAGCAACACTAGTGTGGTTAGTTCTTACCTGCGGAAGATTGGCAACAACCTGCATGGTAGCGGATCAATGACGGTCACGGTACCAGCACCACGGTTGGTCAAATGATACCGCTTATCGTCCTTGTTGTAGACGGCATTGAGTGCACCAGCACCAGTGGGGATGGTGGCAACAACCTTCTTAGTTTCGGTACCAGCACGACTGCTTCACCGGAGCGTTGCGGAGGTGCAAACAGGTTCTGCTTACCGATCATAGGCAACACCGGCACCAGATGCGAAGTTCTTCGGCAGGTTATAGATGGTCACTTGCTGCTGTTACGCAGATCAATCTGGCTGCCTTTGGGGGTACCGCCAGATGCGGTAAATAGTTCACCGGTGTCCTGATTCAGGTCCAGGCTCATAACCCCATCGAAACCATCAAGCTGGATGGTGCCAATCGGCTGGTCTTGGTTTAGGTCGAAGACCACAACTTTGTTGGCGTTATCACCGCCGACAACCGAAACATATGCTAGGCCAGTCTTTTTCATCAATGGCCACGTCGCGAGTGCGCGTGCAACATCCTTCGGGAAGGTCTTCACGGGTCAGGTCGCTCTGCCGGTATACTGACACGGTGCCTTGACGGGTATCGGTCACCCAAACAAGGTTGCGGGTGTTATCCAATGCAACGCCGTAAGCAGCGTAAACGTTGTCTGCACCGTCTTTTTCTAGTGCATCGTTCTTTGCGACGACATCTAAAGTCTTCAGATCCAACTTGTAGATGGTGGACTTGAGGTGCGCTGCGCGCCAGTAACGAACACATGACCGGTATCATTATTGACGGCCGACTGGTACAGGCCAGAGTGGTAATTCCCGTTTGATGCCACTGTACTGGTCGACGCTCACCGGTTCGGTGCTGGCGTTCACCTTGTTGGTGGTCTCTGCTTCAACCTTCTTACCATCATTGGTGGTGTAGGTGTACAGACGATCTCACCAAATTTAGCATCAGCTGGGATCTGAACGTCGGTAATGGAAATTTGGCCATTTTCTGGAACAACACTGCATCCCACACCTGCTTCTTGGTCAACCAGTTTTGGCCATCGGTCCGACTGCGGTGATTTTAGCACCGGCGGGCAGACCAGCACCATTGAAGGTAACTGCGGAACTGCGGCAGCGTTATCGCTCAGGGTAGCAACGGGGTTGACCTGGAACTTCGCATTGGCATGGGTGTCTTTGGCAGTCACTGTGATTTTCGTACTCACCTGCGGGCAAATCCCTCAGGGTAACGGATCCTGTGGCCTCACCGGTTTCTGTCAACCGTGACTTCTTTGTCCAGTGGATTTCTTATCGTCATATTTGACGCTGACTTTTTCTCCCTTGGGGAATCCTTCCACGGAGAACTTGACGGAAATATCACCCTTCTTACTCCACCGACCGTCGGTCGCGCTAACAGAAGCCGATGCCGAAGCCGAAGCGATAATGGTTTCGGCTGCGGCTGGGGGAGTCTCGGACTTTGGCTGCGGATTTGGTCTGGCTGCGGTTGCGGCTGTGGGTTTGGGTTGCGGGTCTGGCTGCGGCTGAGGTTGCGGCTGTGGATTCTGGTTATTCACGCCACAAGCATCATCATCATTCGGTTTCATTCACCCAAATCTCGGTGCTCTTGGAAACGGTTGGGCCACCATCGGCACCACCAAGAACCGTAATGATGTGTTTGCCAGGCTTGAAGTTATTATCAAACTCTGCTGGAAGCACTACTTCTGCTTCAAAACCGTCGTCGGTCAGCAGGTGAGAGGGGACAATCAAAGGTGGTGGCATCACTGCCATCGCTGAATTCCAGCAGGCTACCGTCTTCCTGTACTGGCCACGTGTTGGAATTGGAATCCAACTTCAGTGCCAAATATGGATTAGCGATCGGCTGGCCATTGCTTTGACGTGCATCAAAGACTGCACCATTGAGCTTGACAACATCACCGGGCTTGTAGGTGGACTTGTCTGCACCAAAAAGCACCAGCCCCATTTTCGCCACGAGCCTTATTAACAACACACTGACTGGTTTGTTGCTGCGCACTAGCATAGGGCATCACGGTGAGGGTACCGGCAACAAGAGCCAGCGATGTCAGCCCAGCAATGGCACGCTGGGTGGCGTTTCTTGCAACTACATTTTTCATGATCCACGCTTCCTCTACGCGCGATAACTAGCAGGATCACCACGTGTTACCGCTTGTAGTTTGAGTCAATTTTGACAAGAAAAGCACAAAGGAAACTGATAACAAACATCGAAAAGATCGCTGTGTTTTCAGCACCTTGTCAGCTTGACATCCACGAATGTAAACGAACTATCGACGAAGCACAATAGCGAGCTGCGTGCCAAAATCTGATAAAACCCCTGGTAGCAAACATGCGATAAAGAAAGCTAACCCTAAGATCACTTTGTATATACTTACATTCACCAAGCTAGCCTATATAAAAGTCTCTACATTTAGATGATTATAAAAACTTATGGTTTCCTTAAATGTTAAATGGAAAAAGATCAAAAATTTTTCCGAATTCACCCCCAAATTCCTGTCAAAACCCACAAAGTATGTCGTATATCATTTTTGATGCCCATAGATTTAGGGGCAACTATCAGAGAGGCCATGTTGAAGGATCAGATATCAACCTATGGCCTAAAAATCAACTTCCTTGAACATTGTTTTAACTTGCGCATGGCGCCCAATATGTTAATCAATTGCGATCAATTGCCGTGTGGATTAGTCATAAATATGACGAAAGGCTACCCCTGAGTTCACCGTCGAAAAGCTCTATAATCCGCAGGCTGGGACTGTTTTACCCATGGAAAGGCTGTATTTTTATCATCGCAGATAAAAATACAGTGGAGTCTCGGGGACTGCCACTGTGTTTGGGGATATGCTTCGGTTCCAGGCACCAGAGTTGCACTGGAATCCAGCTGGTTGGGCTCACTGGACGAATGGATGGCCTTTGGATTCCTCGCGGTATCCTGAGCGTTTGAGTTTTTGCTGGTTTGTCGCCTTCAACCTGCTACTTCTCACCAACGCTTTACGACGTTGCGTCTCCACAACTCGCCCATAACAAAAAGGTGCAGCAATGCGGTTAGGCATTGCTGCACCTTAACTTCAGTTACCAAATGACGCTCATGAATTCATTTGGATTTCTGATCCCCTACCGGAATTGCGGAGGGACCATTCCTTCGGGATCATGTTGGCGTGTGCCATAGCGGCAACTGCACCAGCAATGATGCCGGTCAGGCTAAGCACGGAGAAGATCGCAATGAGGATAGTCCGATGCTTGCCCAGCTTGCTGCTGAGATCCTGGCTGCCGGTCGGCGGCTTCGGCTTCGGGTCCTCGCTCGGCTTCGGCTTCTCGGTTGGCTTCTGAGTGGTGGACTCAGAGGTGGAAGGCTTCGGCTGCGGAGGCGGAGTCGGCGCATTGTACTTGAAGGTGTAGATTTCATCGACATGTTGATCTGACACCACTGTCCTTGAAAGCGTTGTTGACCACTGCAACAGTGCCGTTAGGCGCAATGCTCACGACTTGGTTCATCACCAACCGCTAGGTTAGGAAACAACCTTATTGGTAACTGGATCAACTACTGTGAGCGTGCCAGCATCATGGTTCACCACATAGACTCGCTTATCCGTGGGATTATACCGTACATCCAACGTACCCTGCACCCAGTTGGGATGGTAGTAACAACCTTCTTAGTCTCAGTACTCACGACCGAAACTTCGCCGCCACCAGTACCCACAAAAGATGTTTTTTGCTTGCTGGATCATATGCTAGCGCGCAGGACTGTTTCCTGCTCCCTTAACAGTGAAGCGTTCAACCTTCTTGCCATCAGCAAGATTGACCTTTGCTACCTGCGGGTCAGCAGAATCACCTGAGGTAGCAATCAACTGGTTGGTTTGCTTATCCAAAGACAGGCTTGCAACCTTCTCGAAACCATCCAACTTGACTGTACCAATAACTCCAGTCCCATCCTCATCAGCATTCATATCAAGGATGGAAATTTCATTACCTTCGCCTGCCACGTAAGCAAGATTTGCCTTTTCATCAACAACTACGCTTGTAGCACTCTGAATTGGCGCCTTTAGAGAAGGTCTCTAACATGAGTCAAATCACTCTGTCGATAGACTGAAACAGTCCCAGTCTCAAAGTTGGTTGCCCAAACCTGATTCTTGTTATCCAGGGCAATACCATCAGCGGCATAACCCTCATAGATATCGGTCTTAGCCTTAACATCCAAGGTCGTAGCATCAAGCCGGTAGATGGAGTACAAGCCTTCAGCTGAACGACGGGTCACAAAGATGTTATTAGAGCTGGAATCAAATGCCGATTGATAAAGAGAGCTAGGCAAAGTCCGCTTAGCCACAGCATGCCGATCAATGTTGCTGGTCTCAGTACTGGAAGTCACCTTAGAATCAAGCAGCACTTCATTCTTTGCCATCTTCTTTTGCCAAATAGGTGAAGAAGATAGGGTCGCCGGACTTAGCATCGGCCGGAATCAGCACGCCTCGAATAGCAACTTCCCCCCTATCATTAGCAAGAGCGTTGACGGATTGGTCGTGCCGCAACCAGTTTGCGCTGTCAGTACCAACAGAGATAATCTTATCTCCCTCTTTCAAACCACTGGCTTCGAAATCCACCTCTGATCCCGCTGCCGTACCACCCGTAATCAAACCTTTGACATCAGGATTCGTTGGTTTAGGAGCAGCTTCTTTCAGCAACTGTGGTGCATTTGCGAGTGCGACAGCAGCGGCGCCTTCAGGCAAAGCTGCATCCTCTGCGGCGGCTTCAGGGGCAGCGGCTCCTGCCGGGGCGGCCTCTTCAGCTGCTGCGTCGTTGTTGGGTTCTGCTGCAGCAACTACTGGTTCAGCAGGTTCATCTTGCGCACCAGCATAGGGCATGACGGTCAGCCCACCGGCAACAAGTGCCAGGGAGGTCAACCCGGCGATTGCTCGCTGGCTTGCAGTCTTGGGAAGTAAGTTCTTCTTCATATCACTTTCCTCGCTGTTCGATGTGACGTATCAAGCCGGGGGAGGAACCAAATAACAATCTCATGAGAGATTTTTGTTTTCAGCCCCCGTGGTGGCTTGTCATCACCGACCATAAACAGGCTTCTTCACAGAGCGCAATAGCCTTTGGAAATCATCACCACGCGCCAGATTCTCCAGAAACCGCAGGTAGCAGACATGCCAAGCGTAAAAGACTCATCAGTAGCGTTCTTTTCTGCACATGTGTTTGGCATGGTAAACACCTGAAAAAACAGCATTATGCAATTACATAAATAGAGTCTCAGCTAACTTTAAGAAAAATGCTGGAAAAATTGCTGGAAAAAATCTTGAAATTACCCCCGTTTTCCTGTCAGAAACCCGACAGTTGGCCAGACTCTATGTTTGATACTGCTGTAAATTGCCCCCATTTATGGGGGCATCAAAAGAATTTTCCTGCAGAATTACCAAAACGCCGGCAACTGCCCTTAATTTTATGGGCTAAAAAGTTCAAAATCAAATCCGTGATATTACCCCCATAAATCAGGGCAGCAAACCTACTAAACTCGCTCTTTATTAGGCTCACCTATGATTTGATTGTTTACCCTATGTAGGGGCATGATTACTTAGGTATCCAACCTTTCGACAAGTCCCGTGCCCCCAAAAAGCTGCATGTCAGCTCATCTTTATTTTGACAACACACAACATGACCAATCGACATATCACCATGAAAAACCCACCCCAGCACATTATCATCACCGGTGCTACTGGCGGAATTGGCGCTGCCTGCACTAAACTATTTCGGTCGCACGACCATGTAGTAAGCACATGGGATATACCCGAAGTAGATGTCACCGATATCCACCAGGTCACAGAGCAGTTCCGACAGGACGTCGACAAGCATGGACCAGTAGCTGCATTGGTACATTGCGCTGGTGTCATGGAACCAGACTCTGCTACTAATCCGCAAAACACCAGGAATATGACCATCAATTATGGGGGTGTGGTGAACGTATGTTCTGTCGTCGCAAAGCACATGCAGGAGCAACGAGCTGGGGCGATTGTCGTTGTGTCGTCGAACGCCGCCACGACACCTCGCATCGGCATGGCTAGTTATGGGGCGTCCAAGGCTGCGGTAACAGCATGGGTGCGCACACTGGCGTTGGAATCTGCGCGGTTCGGGGTGCGATGCAATGTAGTCTCGCCAGGATCGACGGATACCCCCATGTTGCGGGGAATGTGGCAACCAGACACGGACCAGTCCGAGCAGGTCATTGCCGGCACGCCACAGGAATATCGGTTAGGAATCCCGCTGCAGAAACTCGCCCAACCTCGGCGGATATTGCGGAAGCCTGCGCGTTTTTGATCTCCCCAGCAGCCGGACACATCACCATGCACGACCTGCGGGTTGATGGCGGCGCCACCCTCGACTCATAACTCACCCACCATTCAAGGAGCATAATGGCTATCCCCAACTCTCCCCTACGAGATTCCCCGCTGCCCTACAAACCAGGCCGCACACTGGCAGCTCGACCCCAAGCATGCAGCATTATTAGTCCACGACATGCAGGAATACTTCATTGCCGCATATGACCGCAATGCGAATCCCATGAGCACGGTTTTATCGAATATTCAATCGATTATTTCATTCGCCGACTCGCACGGCATGCCGGTGTTTTTCTCCGCGCAACCGCCAGCACAGCACTGGTCACGTCGAGGCCTGCTTAACGACGTGTGGGGCACCGGCATCGTCACGGATGCCCAGGCAGCCATTATCCCAGAGCTAGAGCCCGCAGCCGCACATCACCAGGTAATTACCAAATGGCGATATTCTGCATTCGAACGAACAGACCTGGAACAGGCACTGGCATTCACCCGACGCAACCAGCTTATTATCACCGGAGTGTATGGTCATATGGGATGTCAAGTAACCGCGGTGGATGCCTTCATGAAAGACATTCAGCCCTTCATGGTCGGCGACGCCATTGCGGATTTCTCGGCCACGGAACACGCCGAGGCCATGTCGTGGGTGGCCAAACGCAGCGGCATGGTCATAAGCACCGCGGAGGTACTCAGTGCATAGTTTTATCTTCACCGAATCCGGTTTAACCCTGACCGCGTGTGGGGTGACCCAAGAGTTTGACCGAATTTCTGATGCGAACGAGTATTTGTATGATGGGCTTTCGTTGATAGTGGGGGCGTTACCATTTCATCGCGCCGACGCGCCCCGACTATTTGCCCCACGGGAATACAAATTCTCGTCAGAACCGGTGACGCTGGAATCACCGGACGGCGCTACCCGCGGTCGCAAGTGTGGATTTCCTCCCGCCACTGTCTGTGCACCAGCAACGCATTGAGCAGTGCATCGCCGAAATTCAGGCCGGCACCCTGGACAAACTGGTGCTTTCCAGGGCGGAGCGGTTTCATTTCACCGGTCCAGTGAACCCCGAGGCCGTGCTGGCCGGCTATATGGCGAGCGCCGGCACGGGTTTCGGATACCTGGTAGAGCTGGCGGGCGGCGAATTTTTATCGGTCCCAGCCCCGAGGTGTTGATAAAGAAGCAGGGCCGGGAAATTTCATCATTTCCGCTGGCAGGGACCGCCATGCGCAGTGCAGACCCGGGTTAGATCGCGCAATCGCGGCCAATTTGCAGCCTCGGGAAAAAGACCTACACGAGCATTCGTTTGTGACCGCGGGCATCAGGGAAGCACTCGCCCCTTGTCACGCAGCTAGAGATCCCAGAAATTCCGCTGGTGATGCACACCGCCCACACCTGGCATTTGGGCACCCCGATCAGGGTATTTTTGCGACCGGATGTAGACATGTCGGCCCTGGACTTAGCGCAGCTCCTCCACCCCACAGCTGCGGTCAATGGGCACCCAGCGCAGATTGCCGCGGAGCTTTGGCTAAGCAGGAACCGGATCGTGGGTTCATTCCGGCGCAGTGGGGTGGGCCAATGGCCGGGCGATGGCGAATGGCGGGTGGGGATCCGTAGCGCGCTCATCAGCGGAGATACCGTGACCGCCTATGCCGGCGGCGGGATTGTCGCAGACTCCGTGGCGGCGGACGAACTGCAGGAAACCCACACGAAGTTGGGCCCAATCCGGTCCGCACTGGGCATACTGTAGGGCCGATTGGTGGCGATCACAGAAAGACAATGAGGGATAGCAATGGGAGTGACCAAATGAGTTTGTACCCGGCCGATTTTGTGGAATTATACCGGCGGGAAGGATTGTGGTTAGACGAGACGTTTGCCACATTTTTTGCCGATGCGGCGAACCGGTTTTCCGACGCCGAGGCGGTGGTAGGACCAGACCACGCCGGTGTTGAGCATCGCCTGACCTACCGTGAGCTGGCAGATTATAGCGCGCAGGGCTGCCGAGTCCTGGCCGCACATGGTGTTAGCCAGGGGATTTCGTGGTGGTGCAGCTGCCCAACATTGTGGAATACGTAGTAGCGATCGGGGCGGTGTTCCGCCTGGGGGCGCGTCCGGTGTTTGCGCTCCCCGCGCACCGGGCAGGCAGAACTCACCCACTGTGAACCAGTCGGGGGCGAAAAAGCGCTCATAACGACCGGCGTGTGGAATGGGTTCGACCATCGGGAATGGCCCGGAGCTGAATATCACCACGCTGGTGGTCGCGGAGGATCCGCAAGAATTTTCGAGGTTCATATCTCGCGGATTGGGTCGAGGCGAAACCGGTACCGGCGGCGCAGGTTGATCCCTTGATATTGCGTTCTTACAGGTGTCGGGCGGCACGGACGGGAATATCAAAGCTCATCCCCCGCAGTCACGCGGACTACCTGTATTCGGTGCGGGAGTCCGCACGAATTTGCGAACTTACCCCGGAGACCAGATTCCTGGTGGTATTGCCGGTCTCCCATAACTTCACCATGAGCTCCCCGGGGATTCTCGGGGTGTTGTGGTCGGGCGGCACGATCGTGCTGTGCCCGGAGCCCACGCCGTCGACAAGCTTTACGCTGGTGGCACGGGAACGGATCACGTTGTGCGCGCTGGTTCCGCCGCTGGCGTTAGCGTGGCTGGCCATGGCGCCGGTGCTGCAACCCGATCTGAGCAGCCTCAAGGTGTTGCAGGTGGGTGGGGCGAAGTTCACCCCGGAGGCGGCGAAACGCATCACACCGGAACTCGGCTGTCGGCTGCAACAGGTGTTTGGCATGGCGGAGGGGCTGGTGAATTACACCCGGCCGGACGACAGCGAAGAGTTGGTCATTGGCACGCAGGGCCGACCCATGTCGCCGTTTGACGAGGTACGGGTGGTTGACGATGCGGGCAATGATGTGCCACCCGGTGAGCGCGGCCGGTTGCTCACCCGCGGACCATACACGATTCGTGGCTATTGGGGTGGGGCGGATAAGGAGTCCTTTACCGAGGACGGGTTTTACGCCAGCGGTGACCTGGTGCGACAGCTACCGTCGGGGCATCTCATCGTCGAGGGTCGGGACAAAGACCAAATCAACCGGGGTGGGGAGAAAATCTCCGCCGAAGAGGTCGAGGACCACCTGATTTCCACGATTTGGTGCATGATGCGGCAATCATTGCGGTGCCGGACCAGCTGCAGGGGGAGCGTTCGTATGCGTTTGTGGTGCTCACCGATGGCGCACGGTTAGACGCCACGGTTTTGCGTGATTACCTGCGAAAAACGTGGGGTTGCCGACTATAAGATCCCGGATTATTTCGAATTTGCCAGAGCTTCCCCACGACCGGGGTGGGGAAAACCAATCGCCGGGAATTGCGTCAGATCGTGCAGGAATATGTTTCGGCGAAAACCCAGCAGCAAGAAGAGATCAACGAATTAATGTGAAGCGGTATCATGACCGAAACAAAAATCATCACAGACGTGGCGGAATCCCTGGGGGTAGCGCCGGATACGCTCACCGGACACTAACCTGGCGGACGCCGGACTCGATTCGCTGCGGCTCATCATGCTGGTGGAAAAGTGGCGTGCGGAGGGCGTGACTGTGGATTTCCAAGACATACTCACCCGGGCGACGCTAGCAGAATGGTTCGAACTGTTTCAAAGCTAATATGCCTAGTCGCATACTGATGACCAGCCTCGCTGAGCTAATGTCACAAAAGCACTGATCCATCGAATACGTGGTCGAATATTTGGGAAGCTATCACCGCGAGGGCACGCCGTTAGTGGACGAGATTCCTGCGGATGACGTTTCTGTTTGATGCGGCAGCCGTATCGGATATGGATGTGGAGTCGGTGCATGTTTGGATTAATCGGCTCACGGACAAGGAGCGGGTGGCGCAGGGGTTTATGAAGAACATCCCCGGCACCACGATGTGGGCGCGAACAGTAGAGGTGCCGCCCAGTCTGCGGGCCGCGTATTGTTTTCGGATAAATGCCGGCGAGCACCGCCCACCGGGACATAACAGGTATCCGCATCGACGCGACCCCCATGCCCGTAACGGGCATCTGGTGATAGATGGTGACTATGGATTATCCCTGTTGCAGGGCCCGGACGTGGTGGAGGTGCCGGAATCTTCGGCCTGGCAACACGTAGATTTAGCCCACCCAAGCCGGTCGATCACGGGTTCGATTTCTGGACTGCCCACATACCTGTATCTGCCAATCATTCCGCACAAGGATCTGCCCTTGGTGATCCTGATTGATGCGGATGTGTGGTTCCAACGGTTGAAACTGGACCAGGTATTGGACTACCTCACTGCGCAGGGACACATGCCCGCGTGTGCCGTACTCGGCATTGGTTTTACCGATCCCGCAAAGCGACGCCGACTGTTGGGCGCCAACAATGAGCTGACCGCTTTACTTACCGGTCCCGCCGTGGAATACGCACAGCGGCAAGCACAATCTGCGGGCCATACCATAGCGCACGATACCATCATTATTGCTGGTCAAAGCCTTGGTGGACTGACCTCCCTGTGGGCGGCATTGCGCCACCCGGACCGAATCCGGTCTGTGATCGCCAGCTCCCCATCGCTGTGGTGGCGCCCAGAGGATGGGTGCACACCGGCCGACCTCGCCACCATTAATGTGCCGTGGCTGGTAGAACAGATATTGACCGAAACCCCCAATCATTCCGCGCATTCAGCTTCCGACACCTGCGACATGCTTCCGCCCGCCTATTTGGATGTGGGGATCCGGGAGGGAATGTCGGTTGCGCACATGCACGGTCTGCATTTCGCCATGACCAGCCGCAATTGGGAACATAAGTTCGATATATGGGATGGGGGTCACGACTTTGCCTGGTGGCGAGAGCCCTGCCACACCAGTTAAGTCGAAGCCCTGCGCACCTTGCCGCCAGGCCACGGTAAATTACCAATCATAAGGATAACTAATCATAATGTCCCCACTATCCCCCACATCTCACGCTCAGCCCCGGCCAACGCGCCATTTGGTTCGCCCAGCAAACCAACCCGACCAGCACGGAATACCAGTGCGCGGAACTACTCACCTTCGACACCACGGTGGATGTGGAGGTATTGTCGCAGGTCATCGCCGATTGTTTGGAAACGCTGCCGGTGTTTCAGGCGCATTATGCAGGTCCGCACGAGGCAACGGCGTGGCCACACCGCATCACGGTGGAGCGCTGTGGCACGGTTGCGGGTGATGTGCAGCGGTGGGCGGCGCAGCGCATCACCGAGGTAGCGGATCCGGCGCTTCGGGGCGACACGTTGACGAAGCATTGGCTGGCGACCCTGCCGGATGGCACGGTGGTGTGGCTGGCCCGGTTTCATCACATCACCGGGGATGGTTTTGCCATCAATGCCTTGTTGTCGTGGTTGGGTGAGGCCTACACTGCGCACGGCGGGCAAACCCTTGCCCGAAAACCATCTGACCTGTGATTATTCGACCATTTCGGATGTGGAGCCCACACAGGAGGTGGCGGATTATTGGGCTCACGCGGGGGTGTCCGCACCGGAGTCGATCATGTCCGCCCAGCCTGCGGATGACGAAATGGTGCTGGCCAGCACGGTCATATCCACGGCGGAACGGGCAAAGTTGCGCGCCATCCACCCCGTGGAGATGGAGACCTTGGCCACGGTGGCTGCGTTTTATGTTTCCGCGTTCTCTAGCCCCGATGCGGCGACGGTGACGTTGGGCATGCCGCTCATGAACCGGGCCGTTGGGGCAGTCGCAGGTGGCGTTGACCCCCATGGTGTCGGTGTTGCCGCTGGTGGTGCCGGTTTCTTCCGAGCAGCCCGTGACCATCCCGGAGGTGGCGCAGGCGTTTCGGGGGTTGCGTGCGCACGCGGCGATCCGCACCGACCAGTTACGTCAGGTCCTGGGGTGACCGATCCCCACCGGCGTGTGGTTGGTCCGCACGTGAATATTGCCCGTTTACGCCGAGTTTCAGTTCGGATCGGCGGTTGCCCGCTTGACGACGATCTCCGTGGGCCCCATCAATGATTGTGGAACTGGTGTTCCATCTTTTGCCGGATGGCGGCCTGGAAGTCATCGTCATGGCCCGAAGTAATCTGAGGGAGCTCGATGTGCATCGACATGCAAACCGGTTGGCCCACCTGATTCGAAAAATCGCTGAGCAGGGAAATTTTGATAGTGTTTCGGTTGCCACGACGGCAGAGCTGGCAGAGATTGCGGCAGCAAATGACACAGCACATGAGCTGCCCGCTCGAAGCCTGCCGGAGCTCATCGAGTTCAATCGAACAAGGACTCCCATGGATGTCCTGGCGTTGGGCATATGGTACGACAGCAAGATCAGTAGCGGCCAGGGCCCGCGGGGCACGTTTGCGTGGCGCACGTGGGCGCAGGTGTGGGCCGCAGTTGATAATCGGATTGCAGTGCTGCGCGACCTGGGCTTGGGGCCCGGCCATGTGGTGGCGGTGCATCTGGAGCGCAGCGAGGAGTTTCTCCTGACGGTGGCGGCGGCCGCCAGCCTGGGGATTGCCTGGTGTCCCATCGACCCGGACCTGCCCCCGGACCGTAAGGCCCACATGGTGGCAACGAGTAACGCCGCGGCTGTGGTCACGCTCACCCCGCTAGCCGACACTGTGGTGGATGACGCCACCACTGGCATTACCACCATTGATGCCACGAACTGGCAGGTGACGCGGCGAGCAAGGATTCCCGCGGCCGGCAACCCGGAGTGCGCGTATATTCTGTTCACCTCGGGTTCCACGGCACCCCCAAGGCCGTGGGGGTTTCCAGGTGGGTATTGCTAACCGGCTGGAATGGATGTGCGATTATTATATCCTCGGGCCGTTTGATCGGGTGCTGCATAAAACCCCAAGTTCGTTCGACGTGTCCGTGTGGGAATATTTGTTACCGTTCACCCATGGCATCTCGACGGCTATCGCATCGCCGCAGGCGCACCGCAATCCTGAGGAGATTCTGACCCACCTGCGCGTGGGGAAAATCAGCGTCTGCCACTTCGTTCCCTCGGCGCTGAAGGCGTTTTTGACCTATGCGTCGTATGCGATAACCAACCAGATTTGCCGAGTACGTATGGTTATCACGTCCGGAGGCCCTGATTCGAGGGGTGGCCCAGCGCTGCCGGACCTTGTTGGGTGTTTGCGGTTCATAATCTTTGTATGGCCCCCACCGAGGCCGCCATTGATGTGACCGCCCACACGGTCACGGACGCGGATCGGATCATTCCCGTGGGACGCCGGTGGAATACCCGCATCTATGTGGTGGATCGGTATGGCCAGCCGGTGCCACCCAGGGTACCGGGTACATTGTTGATTGCCGGCTGCCAGGTGGCGTTGGGCTACGTGGGCCAGCCGGAGTTAACGGCGCAGCGGTTCCGTCCAGACCCAGATTATCCTGGCGAACAAATATACGATTCCGGGGATCGGGCGTTTGTGGCATGGTGGGGAGTTGTGATATCTGGGCGGTCGGATGGTGTGAAGCTGCGGGGTCAGCGCCTGGAGCTGGGCGAGTGGAGTCCGCGGTCGCTACCGTGCATGGTGTGGCGCAGCGGCCCGTTGCCGTGAAGGAGGTGGGTGGCGATAAAAGCGCTCGTAGCATTGTGTTCCCACCCCCGGTGCCGACCCTCAGGCCATTCCCGAGGAAGTCTTGACGGCCACGAAGGCGGTTTTACCTGCATTTATGGTTCCGAGCTTCGTTCTTGTCGTGCCGGAGCTGCCGATGACTCGCAATGGAAATTGGATGCCTCGGCTCTCCCTCCCCCACCCGCAGGCGGTTTCTACTGTCGCGGACGCTACCCTGCCGAGCGTCGGGTGTTGCGAGGCCTCAGCGGTGCTGGACACCCGGTTGCCGATGTGGATGCGAACTTCTTCGCGTTGGGTGGTAGTTCTCTCAGCGCGGTCACGGTCGCGGTGGCATTGGATGGGGTTCATATCGCAGATGTGTTCGCACACCCGACCGCCCGATCCCGTGGCCCAGCTTATCGACGCCCCACAGCACGGCGACGCCGGCTTCGCGGAGGTCATCACCCTCCACGAGCACCATGGCGGCACCCCGGTGTTGTGCTTCTATCCGGCCGGCGGCTTGAGCTGGTCTTACACCACCCTGGTGCGTATGCTGGCGGATCGGGAGTATCCCGGGGGCGTGTTTGGGTTCCAGGCACCGGGCATTCTTCACGAGTCGGAGGCGCGCCACCAGCATCCCGGATTCCGCCGCCCGGATTTGCGAACACGTTATCGGTTCCATGGGGTTCTCGCGGGTCGCATTGGTGGGCTGGTCGGTGGGTGGCGTGCTGGCTCATGAGGTGGCCATCCAGTTGGCGCAACGCGGGATCAAGGTCGAACATGTGATCGTTTTGGATGCTTATCCGGCAACAGTGTGGCAGGAGTTGCCCGCCCCGGACGATCGGCAGCTTTGGCGGGTGGGTGCTGTGCATGGCGGGTATCTCCGCGGATCGTGAGCTTACTCCCGCCGAGGGTTGTGGCGGCAATGCAGTCGCGGGCGGCGTGTTTGCCGAGCTTCCGCCCACCGCCCTGGATGGAGTTGAACCATGGTGAAGACCGTAATGCTTACCTGATGCGGGATCATCACACTTCCCACTATCCGGGCAAGCTGATCTACGTGACCGCGGCGGCGGAACTCCCGGAACGGGACCCTCGCCTGGTGGCGTCCACGTCGGGAACCACACGTTGGCACGCCTCACCGGTTATCACGCGGATGTACGGCACCCAGGCGCGGTGAGCCCAGAAGGTAGTATCCCAGGTGGCCCGCCATTATTAGTGGTGCTCACAACGTGGTGATGGGCAAAAGATACTGCCAATCGCGGTAGCGTCGGAGTGCATGCCGGTGTGGAGAATAACACCGGCAATGACCTGATCGCCTAGCCGCCTGCCGCAGGCGTTCCATGTAGTGGCGAAGTCCTCGATGGCAGGTTGGTGTTGGATGACGTCAGTAGAGGACGACCCGGCCGTCGACAAGCCCAGCCGACGAAACA
>BNJS01003501.1_pt1 | contig 23074 bp, 29 predicted proteins | sample 8540461 | NCBI WGS metagenome assembly BNJS01 (sample SAMD00202454, study PRJDB9452) | human saliva metagenome | isolation source: human saliva | place: Japan | reverse complement strand
GTAAAAAAAATAAATAAAAGGCTCTTTGTCAAATAGTGTTGATGAAGAATTTTTAGGAAGGGATTAAGCAACTAATTGTTGCTTAATTCCTTTTTGTTTTAGGGCCAAACATTTTTTTGTTATTAAGATAATCCTGTTTCTAAAAATGGTAATAGTTTTTTTAAAAACCGTAGGCATTTCTTTTTAAGCACTTTTTATTTTATTGTTTATTCCTTCGATAGGGCCATTTTGTTCTAGTTGGATACTCACAAGTATTTTTGAATATATGGCAAGTAAGTCATAAGAGTCTTTAATACTCTTTTTAACCCAGGAGATAGGTCTAATTGCGTAGCTGCTTCAATCGTTTCCTTGAATTCTATATAATCTCTATCCTGTATACATTCACGAAGTGAATGTACAACCTCATAATCATGTTTAAGAGATGGATTGTTTTCTAAGATATAATTCACAATTCCTTGGGTTGTCATAAAGCTTTCAAAAAGCTTATAGCGATTATATTTATAGTTCTGAAGTTCATTAGGATTCTTTAAAATTAACTTCCAATAATGTTTTAACTTTCGATATAATTTAGCGTCTTTATAACGATGCTGATTCATGACACGTACCCGAGTTCGATTTAATTCTCTATTTAAGGCTTGTACGATGTGAAAAGGATCAATGATAATTTTAGCGTTAGGAAACATTCCTTTTATTAATTGAATGTACGGTACGTACATGTCGATAGAGATGGTTTTTACCTTTAATCTAGTCTTAGGCTCAAAACGATAAAAATATTGTTTCAAACTGTAAGATTTTCTATCTCGTACAACATCGACCAGCTTGTGTGTAGTGCTATCACAAATAATGAAGCTCATATTACTATCGGAAGATTTGACGGATTTAAATTCATCAAAACACAAATGCTCAGGTAAATCGTGTAATGGTTTAATGGTCAATAATCGTGCTGTATCATCTATGATACGTCTTACAGTATGAACTGAAACATTTGTTTCTTTTGCGATATATGTTTCAGATACCGTTTCACTTATTTTTGATTTGATTTCATTTTTTAATCGTTTAGAGATATGACAGTGTTTTTCTACGATTCGGCTAGTATCTGCGGTAAATGAAGAGCCACATTCTCTGCAGAGAAATCTCTGCTTGCGTAGATTTAAGTAGGCCGGTAGGCCTGAAACAGAACAGAGAGTGATACGAGACGTTTTCGTCCCATTTTTAACGATATTATTATTTTGGCTAACAGACCCACAAACGGTACAAAATTCTGGTTTATGCGTATATGTAGCTGAATAAAATAAAGATTTTCTCTTTTTAAATATCTTCTCTTGAACTTTATTATCCCAAATAATGTTTTTATCTTTGATTTGTAGCGTAGCTTCTAGTATATTGTTCATATGGTCATCATCCTTTTGTTTTAGGTTTCAGCGCTTTTAATATAATGGATGTTGGCCTTTTTGTATACACTAAAATAGGGTTGGTGGAAAAATTCCATCAACCCTAAAAATTATAGAACCTAAATAAAATGGTGATAGAATAAAAGGATAAAATTCGTTGAACCATTGTGTTATGAGTGTGTGCTTGAAAAGGGAATGCGAAGCTTCGCTTCGTTTCTTTGGATTTTAGGGGAAAGTGCTTTGTCGGATAAACGAGTTCAGAATCAGTTTTATTATTGAAAGAGTTATAGTGGGGCACCGGTGCAAGCCTTGGTCTTGCACCTTTAAAGCCTCAAAGAGGACGTACGGAATGAATTCCTACGTCCTCTTATTCGTTTTAATGCTATTTCCCACTATTCTTTCAATAAACTGATTCTTTTCGTTTATTCTCCTTAGGCATTTGGAGGAATCCAAAGAAACTCGAAAGCTTCTATTTTTCGAAACACAATGGTTCAACGAATTTTTCTTTATTTTTTTGAGCGAAAAATGAGAGGATCTGGCTTTCCAAGATTGTTAATTTGCTTCGTCGCTAACCGTAAGCCGCTTAGTGGGTGCTAGAAAGGTTTTAGAAATAGGAAAAGACTCGCCACGCGAGTCTTTGGTTGATTTAAAGTTAGTTGGATAAGGCGTAGTGGAAGAAGGCGAAGCATATAGTTTGGATGAAAATGAAGTGCACCCTGTCAAGTAGACAGGAAAATAATTAAAGTGTATGACGAGTTCATAAGAACTCGTCTTTTTATTTATGCTGGGATTTTTAACCCCATTGATAAAGTAATTCTTTTCTTATTATAGAACTGGATATACTCCTCAACTTTCTTGAAAAGAGATTCATAGGTTTTGAAATGATACAAACGATATACTTCTTCCTTTAACGTCCCCCAGAATGCTTCAATTGGTCCATTATCGATACATCTTCCAGGACGGGACATACTATGTGTTATTTGTCCTTTCTCTATAAAGTGCTTAAAGAAATGAGAAGTATATTGGAATCCTCGATCACTATGAATCATTGTTTTTGTGGGAATTATCTTCCTTTTTATTTGATTAAAAGTATCTTTAACGATTTGATTATTGTTTTGCTTAGATATTTGATATGCAACTATTTTCTTTGTGCCATAATCTAAAACAGCACTTAAATAAGCTTTGTCTCCCTTTCCATACTTCAATTCAGTGATATCCGTTAATAGTAGAGCCATTGGCTCATATTCTTTCTTAAATTCTCGATTTAAAATATTAGCTGCAGTGTATTCTTCAGTGTTCGGTTTATAACGATAACGTTTTTTTCGTATAACTGCCTTTAATCCCATTAGTTTCATAAGACGCTGAATACATTTATGATTCACTTTTGCATTTCTATAATAGTTTAAATAGATTGTGATACGACGATATCCATATATACCTTGAACAGATTCATATACTTCGTGTATTAATTCCATTAAACGACGTAGTCGTTTTTCAGATTCCGAAGGGACACGATTTAACCATTTATAATAGCCAGCTCTACTGACTTTTAACACTTTACATAATAGAGTAATATGAAATCCTCTTTTACTTAATTTTTTAATCGTTTGATATTCCGCTTCAAATCTCGTTTGGCAAACATCAACTCGCTTTCCACTTCTTGTAATTTTTTTAGTGCGGCATTTTCTGTTTCTAAATATTCGTTTCGCGCCTTTAATATTGCCATTTCTGCACGAATACGCTCAGTTTCTGTCTGTATATTTTCTGGTTTTCGTTTCCCTCGACTGTCTATTAATCCATCAGGACCATATTTTTGATATTTTTTTACCCATTGATACACCAAGTTGTAAGAAACGTTATATTTCTGTGCGGTTTGTTTATAGTTTAATTGATTTTGAATACAGTCTTTGACGATAAGGATTCTTTCTTCGTGCGTTGTTTTTCTATATTTCATAGTGTACACCTCTGGCTTAGGATCGTAGGCCTTCGTGGCCTCACCATTAGTATACTTAATAATCCAATTTCGTACAGTTCTAGCAGAAGGAATTTTGTATTTTCTTGCGATTACTCTTAAATAGGTTTTCGATTCTAAAAACTCTTTAACCACTTTTTCTTTAAATTCATTTGTATAAGTGTTAAACCCGTCTCGATCTTCTAATGCAGAAGGTCCATATGCTTTATAGTTCAAAAAATACATATTAAATGCTCCAGGTGAAATCTTTAAACCATATTCACTACGCAGCTCACGAAAAGGCACACCATCTAAATACAATTCTATGAATCGTTCTAATTCTTTTGCAGTATGTTTCTTAACCAATCTAAAAAATACCCCCTCTAAAGTAGTTTACTTTTTTTAGTGTCTACTTTAGAGGGAGCATATCAAAAAGAAGAAGAGGTTTAGTTTATTTTTTTCTTTATCAACTAAATAAATGCCGGTATAGCATAGGAGGCAACCGATCGTCCAGGGAATAGTAAGGTATTGTTTAAGCCAGGGAATAGTATTAGAACTATAAAAAACGAAATAAGCAAGTGCTTCAAGGATTGCGCCGCCAAGAATGAGGCATAAGCCAGCTTTAGGCTTTTTGAGGATAAAAACTGCTATCAATCCGTAGAGTATATGGTAGAGAGGAAAGACGTAGACAATAAATCCAAAAAGAAAAATATAATAGAATAGTAAAACCATAATCATATCTCCAATTACGTAAAATAATGCGAAGGGATAGTATACCTTCGTCTTTATTATAGTGGAAATGCTTGGATAAGACACGTTTGAATGAACTAGGGTGCTGGAAATAAGAAAAGACTCGCGGGGCGAGTCTTCTTGGAATTAGTATTTTTATACAGAGAGCGCAATAAGTGAAATGCAAAAGGCGATGATACGAATGAGGGTAGGGGCTAGTTTTATTTGTCCAGATTCTTTATCGGCAATATAATCACCGATGAAACATAGGATACCGCCAACAAGCCACATTGGAGTCACAAAGTTTCGAACGGAAGAAAAATGAACATATTGAGTTTGAGTATAAATATAGAGAGCGATTAGGATTGATGAACCGATTAGTAAGTACCAACCACCCTTATGATTTTTCTGAAAGAGTAATACTTTCAGGCCCCTCACTATGTGATAGAGAATGAACAGGAAGGTAACTATGGCAATAAACAATACAGTAATGATTATATTAAGCATAAGAAATTCTCCATATAAGAATAAATGATGTGAAGAGTACTAAAAAGGTCTTCCACTCTATTATAAATGAAATAGCAGTGGAAGACCCGTTTTTTAATGATATGGGATGTTGTAGGAGAAATAAAGAATCACAAGGACAAAAACCATCGTGAAAATACGGATGATTTGTCCGGAAATCGTATCTTTATGAGTGTTATCATACCAACCAACTCCGATGAAACAGCAGATAGAACCGATAATCCAAAGAATGATTCCCATTGGTTTAATGGGCATAAACATTGTAGCAGACAAACCGGTGAGTGCTCCGCCGATGCACATCAAGTAGCCTTGTGGCGCTCCATAATCTTCTGAAAACATTTTTAACCCTTTCGAAGCATTGAATGCTCCGAAGAGAAAAGCGATAACAGCAAGCCCTTGTAAACTTATGATTAATCCGAGCATATAAAGTTCCTTTCTTTAAACAATTAATCGTTCAATCATGAATGAAGTGAAAATATCGAAAATAGTGCCAATGTAATAATCGCTGCAATCGTCATACTAAACAAATAAGACAGTGGAATGTAATCCTTGTTTGGTTCATGATTCATTTCAGCTCCGCGACAATATAACACTATGCTGATAAACCAAGCTACTAACGAGAGAGGATAGTAAAGAAATAGCAATGGAATTGTACCGAAAGAACAGAGTATGCTCATGTAAATATAGTTATTTCCAGGCGTATTCTTTTTTCTAAAATTAGCTATTAAGCTAACAGTTAAGTTTAATAGGGAGTAACCGATAATCATGTATATTAAGTTATATAAAACATCCAATTCAAAGCCTATCATCAAAGGACCTCCTTTCCCACATCATTGTCCAAGTAACAGCAGAAACACTGTAATAATAGCTCCGAAAGTTATATTTATAAAGTAAAACGTTGGATTGGAATCATTGTTTGCTTCATGATTCTTTTTAGCTCCGGTACAATACAACGATTATTACATTGAGCATAAGAAATTCTCTATATAAGAATAAATGATGCGAAGCGTACTAAAAAAGTCTTCCACTCTATTATAAATGAACGAGCAGTGGAAGACCTAATTTTTTATAGAAATACAACATTGTAGAAGAAGTTTAAAATCACAAAGACGGCAACCGTGAAGAAAATTCGGACAAGATGACCGTATATTTGATCTTCGTGTGTTTTATCATACCAAATAGCCCCGATACAACAGCAGACAGAGCCGATAGCCCAAAGGATCATCCCTATTGGGCTAATAGGCATGAACATTGTAGCAGACAAACCAGCGAGTGCTCCGCCGATGCTCATTAAGTATCCTTGTGGCGACTGTTTATCTTCTGAAAACATTTTTAATCCTTTCGAAGCATTGAATACTCCGAAGAGGAAAGCGATAATTGCAAGACCTTGTAATATTACGATTAATCCCAGCATATAGAGTTCCTTTCTTTAAACAATTATAAATGAAGTAAAAATAGTGCAAATGTAATAATAGCCGCAATCGTTAAACTAAATAAATAAAACAGCGGTGTAGTATCATCGTTGGCTTCGTGATTCATTTTAGCTCCGCTATAATACAACACTATGGCGACAAACCAAGCTGCTATCGCGAGAGGATAGTAAAGGAATAGCAATGGAATGGTGCCAAGAGAAAAAAGTGTACCTATGTAAATATAGTTATTTCCAGGCGTATTCTTTTTTCTAAAATGGGCTACTAAGCCAACTGTTAAGTTTAATAGAGAGTAACCGATAATCACGAATAGTAAGTTATAAAAATCAAATAAAAATGCGAACATCTAAGAACCTCCTTATGATCCCGAGAAAATTACAATCATAAATACTGCAATGAGGACTCCGAAAGTTAAATTAATAAAGAAAAACGTTGGATTGGAATTATCATTGGCTTCATGATTTGCTTTAGCTCCGATGAAATACAACGCCAGTCCGCCAATCCAAGTTATGATTGCGAGAGGGTAGGAAGTGAGTAGCATTGGAATTGTAATGAGAGAACAGAGCACGCTAAGGAAAATATCTTTGTTTCCTGGCGCGTTCTTTATTCCGAAACAAGCGAATAAATTGAAGAGAGTGTAAAAAATCATAGCGATTGATAAGTAAAATAACTTCAGTAATAACCCAAAAAATTCTAACATAAAAAATCCTCCTTATAATAGTACCCTTTTTTAAACAAGCGCCAGTCCGAGCGTGAGAAGGACTGCGATGGTGATGCGGATGGCGTGATGTGATTTGTTGATGTTTCCTTTTTCTTTTCCGTTCATATAGGCTCCCACGCAGCAAAGCGTTGCCCCAAGGATCCATGTAAGGAATGGGATTCCAGGTAGCACTGCGAGTAATGGGATTGTAGGAAGTGCGATGAGTCCTCCTGCAAAAACGAGAATGTTTCCTGTTGTTTTGTCTCCTTTTAGAAGAGCGGCTCCTCCTGCAAGTAGATGGATGAGCGCGAATGTGACGATAAAGAAACTAAGAATAAAGAAGATGATGAATACATAGCCCATATGAGGCCCTCCTTGTTAAGCGATAATCATTAAAAATGTAATAACGAGTGCAACGATGGCACGTGCTTTGTTTGGGTCTTTAATTTTATCTGGAAATGGATTTCTATTGACAAAGCAGACGACAAACTCAAGCATTTGGTTTTCTGTTTTATATGGTTTTTCGTGCTTATTGTTCCAATAGGACGCGTATAACATGACTGCCCAGGCTAACATCCAGAAGATATATCCAGTGACTGATTTTTCGTAAATCAAACGGGCGGAATGAAGTGCCGTGATCCCTCCAATGAATAGTAGGAAGTTGGCGAGTGAATGTTTTTGCGTTCCAATCGTATAGACTCCAACGCTAATGAATGGTAATAGATAAAATAATGCGATGGAATTGATGATAACGTGCATAGAATTCTCCTTTAAGGTTGATAGTAATCAGTATAAATTGCTCCTTGTGTTTTGTCAAAATACGGTGGGTGCGGTAAACTAAGGAGGACAATGAAAAGGAGTGCCGAGATGAAATTAATACTATCGCCTGCAAAGGAAATGAATTGTGATGCATTAGAGGAACGCGACTGGGAAGTGAGCCCGGCTGCTGCAAAAGTGATAGAAGCCGTGAGTGCGGTGCCCGAAGAGGACCTCGCACGTGTGCTAGGGGTCAAAGGGAAATTACTCGACGAAAACAAAGCGTTCATCGAAGGATGGAAGGTAGCAGGGGCTGCGCCTGCCATCGAACTCTACAACGGACTGGCGTTTCGCTGGTTGAAGCAAGTAGAGGGATGGAAGGAAGGCTTGGATTATGGAAGCGAGCATGTGCGCATCATGTCTGCACTATATGGGGCTGTGGTGCCGGATGCTTATGTGAAGCCGTATCGTTTGGATATGCTGAGACCATTGCGCGTGGACGGAAAGAGCTTGAAGGCTTACTGGAAATCGGAGTGGGCCGAGTTGTTCGAAGAAGGCGAAACGGTGGTCAACTGTGCTAGTGATGAGTTCAGTTCGCTCTTAGACCGCTCGCGTTACAACTGGATAGACGTGGAATTTTACGAGCGTAAAGACGGAAAGTTAAAACAACATTCTACGACGTCGAAAAAAGGGCGTGGGTTATTGGTTGGCTTTGCTATGCGCGAACAAGCAACAGACGTCAAGCAGTTGGAGGCTTTTAGAGAAGACGGATTTGTGTTTGATACGGAACTATCAACGCCAGAAAAATTAGTATTTGTGAGATAAAAATAGAGGAGTAGGACAGCAGTCTTACTCCTCTTTTGCTTGTTATTTTACGATGCCTTCTGAACTAAATCCTAGTAAAGTCGCTTCGTATTTGAATTTCATCTGAATAATCTGCCCACTCGTTTAACCACTCCAGGCGGTTTTTCAAGTTCACAATAGATGAATAGAAGATTTGATAGAATCGGTTCGGTAGAACCGCGATATCGTATTCAAGGCCGTTTGCATCCACGTAGTAGAGACGTTTAGAAGCCGTAGATACATTAATTCTTTGTGGTTTGAGAGAATTTACCGAATAATATGGCGCTAGTCCTTCTTGATTGAATAAATCTAGTAGTGTCTCTAACTCTTCTGTTAAGCCTTCGATTTTTGACATCAGCGTAAAATCGATATCCGCTAAGGCGTTCTTAACAAAGATTGCAAAATAGAGTTGTGCTAACTTCTTATCTTGTATGGTACAAAAGTTTGATACTGTGCCACGTTCACTAATCAGAATAGAGTAGTGATTCGCTTCTGACACTAATGAAAAAATGATATCCACGCCATCGTATATTTGAATGCTATCTGATTTTGCAACGACTTCAACATTACCTAAAAACTGTTTCAAGCTAATGATATAAGAGTGATTATCCATGATGTTCTCCTTAATAAGTTATTTTTACTTTTCGATAGAAGAATTCCAAAGTGGTGATGGATAATCTGGTTGAAACCCTAATGCTTTTCCCTGTATATTTACTTCAACATATTTTTCTAATGTGTATATAAAATCCTTTTTGGCTTCATCAAAGTTAGTAAATTCAACCGTATTCCCAATTACATAGGATCTGTCATCTCGACTGTTAATCATAAACTTTCCATCTCTATAGAATAAATGAAATGCCCATGGAAGTCTTTTCTTTTCATCAAACAGTACGTAAAATATACTATCAAGGCCTCTATTTTTTATCTCTGTGTCAACCTGCTGCTTTAAATAATTAAAATCTATGTCTTTCTTCATTGTAATATCTCTCTCAATAGCCCTAATTCCTCATATATTTATTTTATATCCAAACATTATTTGTTCTCCGCCACCAACCTGATGATACAGCTTGTCATTCCCCATGAAAGCTGTATCTCTGATAGAAGCTTTCTAACACATCTTAATCCATTGAGTAATAGAATCTATGATTTTAATTGAAAAGTAATTTTGTTAGTAGTTCCTTAATCTGTTTATTCATCTTCAATCCTCTATCGTCAGCGGAAAAATATCTTCCCCCCTGTACATTTTATCTTCCATTTCTTTCCACTCAATCACTAATTTATATAGCTCATCAGTTGAAATAAAATATGGTTCACCTAATAGTTCTTCCTCAAATTGAAAGTAAACTTCTGTTATTTCTTTTCCAATTTCGATTCCCAACAAATTACCATCAAAAGCATACTCTTCCATATTCCCAGTAATTACACTCTCCAAAGCTTCTCGGACATCCAGATAAAAATTATGAACCTCAGAATTTAAAAAGTTTGACAGAGATTGACAACTAGAGCTATCGAATTCTACTAGCAAAAATTTCCGACTATTTTTATTTACTTTTACAATATAGTTTCGTTTCATTTATAAGCACCTTTAAATTTATTCTATTTTTGTGGATAAGCAGTAATAATTTTTCCCTCAGAATTTAAAATTATTTCAATGTCTATTCCGTTTCGACTTGTTCCTGAATAACGACTACCTTCTATCAATTCCATATTTGAATATGCCTCATTAATGGCATCCACAACCTCCTGCGGGCTCATATGGTCAGGGAAGAAGGTTGATTTCTTTACATTTGCTTTTTTAGGCATTCAATTCACCTCAACTTTCGCTTCATAAATCCCAGCATCATTTAAAACGGGACCTTTAGTACCTTCTATAAACTTCTAAAAGTAAATTATGTTTGTAAAAAAATGTTGCTCTCAATTGGTATTATAGCATAATGAATTTAAAAAAATGAGAGAATAAGAAGTTTAATGATATTAAAATAAGCAGTCAATGACTGCTTATAGTTATGGGTTATAATTTGGTTAGGGAACGAATCTTTTTTATTTTCTCTCCTGTGCGACATAGGCTTGAATCGCGTCGCAAGCGTATTGACCAACGCCTTTGCCGTATTTATCTAAGTTCGTTCTGAACTCTTCGTTTTGCGCGTAGCCGAATCCGATGCTTGAGAAGACATCGATCGAGCAGTCGAAGGCATAAGCGCACATGTGTTGGTGGAGTTGTTTTGCTAAATCCACGTTTTCGGCAGCTGTTGCTGGTAGGCCTTTTTCGATATTGTCCGCGAATGCGAAGAAGATGTTGTTGAAGCCATCTGCTACGATTTCTTCTTGTCCTTTTTGTTTGGCTTCGGCTTCGTTCATTACTTTTTCACCGTATTTTTCAGTCGCGGCCTGTTTATATTTCTCGTTATCCTTGAAGGTGAACCCTTTGAATTTTTCTTCGGTTGTCATCGTCATTTTCCTTTCCGTAGACGCAATCGTCTTTTCTAATGTATCGATTAATGTTAGAAGACGGTCTTTTTCTTTTTGCATTAACTTCAACTGATGTTTTAAGTGGGGCAACAGATTATCCTCGTTTTGCGTCATTAGGGACTTAATTTCTTTCAGTGGAAATCCCAAATATTTATAGTAGAGAATCGTCTGTAATTGGGAAAGCTCCTCGTCACTGTAGTAGCGATATCCATTTTCCTGTTTCTTCGGGGAAAGCAATCCAATTTCGTCATAGTGATGTAAAGTGCGCACCGATACACCACTGATTTCACTTACTTGCTTGATTAAATACATAACCTCAACTCCTAACATTAGATAGTGTAACCTATTACGTTACGTCAGAGTCAACCCTTTTCTCTTTCTTTTTTCTTTTTCTTACTATATGAAACGAAGAAGATGACTACACCCCCGTCGCAAGGAGCACATCCGCCTTCCTGGCACAAGTCCTCATCCTCGTCCATTTAGAAGCACAGTAAAATACGATTACGGAAATCTTGCGGATTCATCGTAGCAGTAATGGGTGATAGCAACCAATGTGAATTACTGACCCTAGGGTGAAACCCGTAGAGTCAGTTTGAAGCTTGGTAGAGCTTGAGACATAAGGATCAAGCCGTTGCCCCATTACAGCTATGATGAAACAATCCGCAAGAATTGGAGTAATCGTATTTATATAAGAATCCCATCTAAATGGTCGATCTCATGTTGGATGACTTGCGCCGTGAAGTCGGTGAACGTTCCCGTATGCTTCTTGCCGCTCGGGTCGGTGTAGGCTACTTCAATCGTTTGATAGCGCGTCGTCTTCTTCGTGCCCGTATGGCTCAGACATCCTTCTTCCGTTTCATATGGTCCCTGCTTCTTTGTGATACGCGGGTTCAGCATCACCAAATCCATCGGGCCAATCGCTACAATAATAATGTTCTTCTTCACACCAATCATATTCGCCGCCATCCCTACACAGCGCTCGCGGTTAGCACGAAGCGTATCTTGCAGGTCGCGGACCACTTGCGCGTCAGCTTTCGGGTCGGCAGCCATTGATTTTTGGCTTAGGAAGAGTGGGTCTTTCATAATCGTCTTTTGCATGAGTTTTCTCCTTTATACGGTCATTCTGAAAAAGATTTTTGCGATTTCTTCTGGACTTTCCACGCCACCTTTTTGAATCCAGTGGAAGAAAATCGCGCTATTGCTATAGATGAATACTTCTTGCGCGTAATCTTCTGGCAGCGGGTAGACCATCTCGATATTTTTCTTAATCGGGCCAAGTTGCTTCGTTAATTCGAATAGGAAATCATGAACGAGTTTTGAGGTGTAATTGAATCGGTTCAAGGTCATCGCATGAATAAAGTCGAAATCTTCTTTTAAATACTCGAAGATTTTAACGATTCCTGGAAGGGCATCTTCCTTATTTTTTGGCTGTCCTTCTTTTAATAGGGTCAAGATGTTTTGCAAAATCTCGTCGATGAGCTTGTCCATCATATCGAATTTATCGACGTAATGAAGATAGAAGGTTCCGCGGTTCACGCCGGCTTCTTTAGTGATGTCACTGACGCTAATGGCTTCAAAGTCTTTTTCCCTGAGTAATCGGGTGAGTGCGGCTTTTAAATCGCTTTTCGTTGTGGTTTTTCGTTTTTGTGTCGTCATTTTTAAAGCTCTTTTCTTAAATCAACACATTGTTGAGTATTGTGTATTGTTTTTTCGCTAGGCCTATTATAAAGTATAGACGAACAAGAATCAACACGGTGTTCATTTAATAGTGTTGAGAGAAATGAGGGATAGACATGGCTTATATCGAGATGAAGAATAGCTATAAACGTTATCAAGTCGGTGATACAGAGATTATCGCGAATAATGATGTGAATTTTGAAATTGAAAAAGGGGAGTTGGTCATTATTTTAGGGGCCAGCGGTGCAGGTAAATCGACGGTCCTTAATATTTTAGGAGGCATGGACACGAACGACGACGGGCATGTGTTTGTCGACGGCGTGGACATTTCCGCTTTTGATGAAACAACTCACTTACTATAGAAGAGATGATGTCGGTTTCGTCTTCCAATTTTATAATTTAGTACCGAACTTAACGGCAAAGGAAAATGTGGAACTCGCTGCTGAGATTGTAAAAGACGCCCAAGATGCAGAGGAAGCCTTGAAGGCAGTTGGACTTGGACATCGCATGAATAATTTCCCTTCTCAATTATCCGGTGGGGAACAACAGCGGGTTTCCATTGCGCGTGCGGTTGCCAAAAATCCAAAACTCTTGCTTTGCGATGAGCCAACAGGAGCGCTCGACTACCATACCGGAAAACAAGTGCTTCAAATTTTACAAGATATGTCGCGTAACCAAGGGGCAACGGTGATTATCGTAACGCATAATTCTGCGCTGGCTCCGATTGCCGACCGAGTGATTTATATGCATGACGCGAGAGTTAAGAAAATCGAATGTAACCCAAATCCACAAGATATTCAAACGCTTGAATATTAGAAGGGGTGGGGACAGTGAAAAAGAAAACATTAAACAAGGATATCTGGAACTCGCTTCGCCAGTCGAAGGGACGCTTCCTCTCCATTATGCTCCTCATGATGCTAGGGGCGTTCAGTTTGGTCGGTTTGAAAGTGTCTGGCCCGGATATTGAAGACACCTTGAACAGTTATATGGAAACTGCCAACGCTGCTGATTTATTTGTGGTAGCGGGCTACGGTTTAAGCGGCGAAGACCAAGCCGAGATTCAAGAAGAGAACGCCGATGTGGAGTTTGGCTATTTTGTCGATACGGTTGTTGGTGATACGCCGAGTGCGATTCGTGTGTTTTCACAGACGAAGGATATTTCGACGTTCGAGTTGGTGAGTGGCGAGTTTCCTACGAAATCAGGTGAAGTGGCGCTTGCCCAAACGATGGCTGATCAGTACAAGATTGGTGACACGATTCGCTTGAATGAATCCGGAAGTTCTACTCTACTGAAAGAACATGAATTTACGATTACAGGTTTTGTGAACTCCAGCGAGATTCTTTCGAACACGATTAAGGGTGTGTCGAGTGCGGGGAGCGGCGACCTTAGCGGGTTTGCCGTAGTGCCACAAGACGCGTTCGATTCTGAAGTTTATACGATTGCCAGACTTCGTTATCCGGATTTACGCAAATGGAAAACAACAAGCCGTGAATACTCGGATAAGGTGACGGAGTTGCAACAGGCGCTAGAAGAAAAGTTGGCCGACAATGGAACGGCACGCTTAGATTCGTTAAAGACGACGGCCGATGATAAGATTTCAGAAGGAAAAGAAAAGGTCACCGATGCCAAATCGCAACTTTCGGACGCCGAGAAGAAATTAGCAGACGGCAAGAGCGAAATCGAAAAGAACGAAAAGACGCTCGCTGACGGGCAAGAAGAAGTGCGTAGCAACGAAGCAACACTTGCCTCAGGAGATGAAAAGCTAGACGCGGCGTGGAATCAGTTGGAAGCAAGCCGTGCGCAACTCGAGAGTGCTCGTGTGCAAATCGAACAAGCGGTAGCGACTCTTTCTGAAAAGAAAACACAGCTAGATGATGCAAGTGCCAAGCTAACGGAAGCCGAGACACAACTGGCTGCAAAAAAAGAAGAACTTGCAAGTGGACAGGAGCAGCTGGAAGCCGGCAAAACGCAATTAGCGCAGGCTAAAGCACAACTAGAAGCGGGGAAGGCAGACCTTGAAACGAAAAAGACAGCTTTAGCACAAGGGAAGGCGCTACTAGCTAGTGACCCAACAGCTGCTGCGGCGCGAGGTATTACCGAAGCAAGCCTTCAAGCGATGGAGACAGCTTTGATACAAGCTGAAGCTCAAATCGCTCAAACAGAGACGACACTTGCGGCCAAAGAACAAGTGCTCACTCAAAAAGAACAAGAACTCACAGCGGGACAAACAGCTATTTCAAACGCTGAAGCTGAACTCGCACTGAAGAAACAACAATTACAGGCAGGGCAAGAAGCGTACCAACAAGGCTTAGCCAAGTATTATGCTAGCTACAGCCAATACGTGGACGGCCTCGACAAATACCGCGAAGGAGTGGCAGCCTTTGAAGCCAACGCCGGAACGTTAGCAGAAGGAAAGGCCAAACTAGCCGAAGCCAAGAAAACATTGGCAGACGGCGAAGCTAAACTCGCGGATGCTAAAACGCAACTCAAAGAAAGCGAAGAAACTTTCAACGAGAAGAAAGAGACAGCCGACAAGGATATCCAGAAGGCTGAATCCGAACTCGAAAAGGCGGAAGTGGACGTGTCAAAACTCTCGAAGCCGAAGTACTCTGTCTACACACGTTCGACGATGCTTGGAAGCGAAGGTTTTTTCAATATGAAGACGACGGCGGAAGGAATTACGTCGGTTGGGAACCTCTTTCCAATTGTGCTTTATGCCGTGGCAGCACTTGTGACGGTCACGACGATGACGCGTTTTGTAAACGAAGAACGGATCAACGCTGGGGTGTTGAAGGCGCTCGGCTATGAAACAAAAGACGTGATGAAGAAATTTGCCGTGTATGGTTTTACAGCAGGGGTTAGTGGCACGGTCCTTGGAATCTTATTAGGAACGTACGCCTTGCCAAGTGCGTTGGGTGCGACCTTGATGAAGGATACGGTATTGCCAAGTATCCAGTTGAATTTCCATCCACTCATCGCCGTGATTGCGATTGTTTGCTCGCTCATCTGTAGCGTGGTGCCTCCATTATGGATTGCCCGTCGCGAACTTCATGAGCAAGCTTCAGCCCTTCTCTTGCCGAAAGCTCCAGTGGCTGGGTCGAAGATTCTCCTTGAGCGTATTCCGTTCATTTGAATCGTCTCAGCTTCACGCATAAGGTGACGGCGCGGAATATTTTCCGTTACAAACAACGCATGCTCATGACGATTTTCGGGGTGGCTGGGAGCGTGGCGCTTCTCTTTGCAGGGCGTGGAATTCTCGGGTCTCTTGATGGGATTGCCGATCGCCAGTTCAAGGAAATTATTACGTATGATGCGATTGTTTCAAAAGACACGGTGTTAACGGCCTCAGAAGAACAGGCGCTCCACAACTATTTAAGCTCTTCAAGTGTCACTTCTTATAGCGACGTTTATAGCGAATCGGTGACGCGTGAAGTGCCAGGCGTGGATGATGAGCAGTCCGTGACGGTGCTTGTCGGACCAGAAGCCAGTCTTTCTCCGTACATTCATTTGAATGATGCGAAGACGAAGAAATCTGTGACGCTTCCTGCAGACGGCGTGTTAATTTCCGAGAAATTAGCCAAGCTCTTGAATGTGAAAGCCGGCGACACCTTTACGCTTCCCAATAAGGATGGTGTGGATGTGACGTTGACGGTCGGAGGTATCGTGGAAATGTACGCTGGCCACTTCATCGTAATGACACCAGAAGTGTACGCCAAGGCTTATGGAGCAGTGCCACAAGACAACGCGATTTTCGTACAGTTTAAAGACAAAGATGCTGCTAGCGTACAAAAAGCAGCCGCGGACTTAATGGCCCTAGGCGGTGTGAAAGCTGTCGTGCAAAACACGTCCATGGTGAGCCGTATCGATACGATTGTCTCTTCATTGAGTCGTGTGATGATGATTTTAACGGCCGTATCGATTTTATTAGCAGTCGTTATCCTATATAACTTAACCAACATCAACGTTGCTGAACGAATCCGTGAGCTCTCGACGATTAAGGTGCTCGGGTTCTTGAACAAAGAAGTGACGATGTATATTTACCGCGAAACGATTTTATTATCGGTGATTGGGATGGGTGTTGGCATTTTGTTTGGGCGAGTGCTGCATAGGGTGATTATTGAGACGGTGGCACCGGGGTTGTCATGTTTAATCCCGCTGTCGGATGGTTTGTATATGTGTTGCCATGTGTGATTGTGATTGTCATCTTGGTTGCGCTAGGGTATATGGTGAACCATCTCCTCCAACGCATCGATATGCTAGAAGCCCTCAAGTCTGTGGACTAGGGAAAGCTTTGCTTTTGTGACGAACGTCAAAAATCCTTGCGGATATTTCAATTATAGTAGTTAGTCGGGCACCGGATTGAGCCTAGGTCTCAATCCTACCAAGCCTCAAAGAGCCACAGGGCAATCAATTGCCTTGTGGCTCTATTTCGCATTGGTTGCTTTTCCGTACAACTACTATGATTGATCCGCAAGTTTTTCCGTTCGTCACTGCAAAGCTTCCACAGACTTGAAGGCACAGCGTATGATAATTCCCACATCCCAATCAAGTTGACAGATACAAATCCTCCTTTTTTTAAGAGGAGAGCTGTAGATTTTTTTCTTTGCTTCTTTTTATGCCACAGACTTGGGGTTCTGCATTTGGAGCAGGGTTCGCATATACTGCAAGGCAACGATATACAAACCGTCCTTTTTTTAAGAGGAGAGCTGTAGATTTTTTCTTTGCTTCTTTTTATGCCACAGACTTGAAGGCATAGCGTATGATAATTCCCATATCCCAATCAAGCTGACAGATTATCAAGCGTATAATCACCTCGAGTTTAGTATAATAAAAGAAGCCATCGATTGATGACTTTCTCAGTGGGCTCCCTATCAGTACCTATCTAGATGTTAGCTTTTCGTCACCCGCTACAGTTGACAGAGAGCCAGAATAGCTACTGTCTTATCTCTTTCTTTACTTAAAGCCTTGATAGACTTGACAAATGGAAGAAAATAACTCTATTAAATAACTATAAATTAATCAGCATCAACGCTGATAGCTTTATACACAATGTATAAAACCCAATTTTGATTCTGCCTCACTTCAATTTTTGCAAAGCCAACATTTTTTAAAATATTATCCAACGCATGAGTTGCAGTATATTCTGGCATATGATAATTTATTTTTTCTTTTTCGCAAGCAATAATTAAAGTGGAGTGGCTAGACATGACCCGATAGATCTCCAGAAAGCCTTTTTTTAAATCATCCCAGAAAATATGTGTTTGAATGGCAAATACAAGGTCAAAGTAGTCATTTTGATAAGGTAGCGCGTCTACATTTCCAATCCTAAGATGAACATCACCATTTTGTATAGCATCTGAATTAATTCGTTTTGCAACTTGATAAGATTCCTTAGAAATGTCAATGCCATGAATTTCAAGATGCTTATTCAAAGCAAGGAGATTTTTGATGGTGCTGCCACCTCCATAGCCGATTTCTAAAACTCGACTATTATCTATAATTGTAGTTTGTTTTATTGTCCAAAGGCTAAGCTTTTTAAAATAGGAAGTCCAAATTTTCGCAATCACCTGGCCTACAATACCACTAGGTTTTTTAGATTGATTAATAAGATATTGAATGAACATTTTAGATACCTCTCCTTTAGGGGGATTTTTGAAAGAATATTAGATAAAATTCAAAATATGTAGATAGTAGTTCTTGTATAGTTGCTAAAATCATGGTCACAAATATATCATTTAACATTTCTTTAGGTAATGTTAAATGATATGATTTTAATTCTTCTGGATTATTAAAATGCTTTTTTTATAAATTGTTTATCTTGCGATACATGCCTCAGTTGCAATCTCAGGAAACGAAAAAAAGCGATTGATTTGGAAATTTAAAAAGCCAGTCTCAAAAAAATGCGTTAATAATATTTTTTTCCTAGTTCCTTTAGTCATTTAATAATCTTCATAGAAACTATTATAAACTTTTTTTATGAAAAAAATACTACAGTTTGTAGTGGGAGCATTATTTTTTTGAAAATTCTATACAAATAGTAAAAAAAACGGAGCTGTGAGGCTCCGTTTTTTTATTCGAATTCGAGTTGTTTTGGTTTTAGAATGGTGGCGGCGATAGTGAAGAGGATGGCGCCGGCGAAGGTTGGGACAATCCACTCAAGTCCGTATGTGGCTAGTGGGAAGGTGCCAATCCATGTGACTGCGTCTTCGAGTAGGTTTCCGCCTAAAAGTTGCGAGAGAGTATTGATTCCTTGTACGAGGCCGACGATTCCGGCTCCAACTACGGCTCCAAGATACGTCCAATCGTATGGGACGTATTTATCGAAGGCAGAGAAGAGAATCAAGGCAATCATAATCGGGAAGATAAATGTCAACACTGGAACGGCTAAGTTGATGAGTGAATCTACCCCGATAAGTGAGATGATGAATTCTACTGCTACAGTGACAAGAATTGTTTTCTTGTAGGAGATTTTCCCTTTAGACACTTCTTCGAAATACTGACCGCAAGTGGTTGTCAGTCCAATCGCCGTTGTGAGGCAGGCGAAGCAGACGGCCAGTCCCATCGCGAGTTGTCCCCATGATCCGAGTAAGTTCTTCACGATGGTTGTCAGCATTGCGGCACGTTGCGCAGTTGAATCGATGACAGTGCTCATGCTGGCTCCGCTGTATGCTAGTGTCGAGTACACTAATGCGAGTAAGATGAACGCCACGATTCCAACGCCGAACATCATTCTGAATTGGTCTTTTTTGTTTAAATATCCACGGCGCGTAATATCTTTCATCACGACTCCGGCCAAGAGGGGCGCTCCGAGTACGTCCATGGTTTGATAGCCTTCTTTAAATCCTTGTGCGAAAAGTCCAGTTCTATCCGTTGCAGCAAAGCTAGCATTTGGTTGAAGAACGGCCCCGACAAAAATCAAGAAGAGGATGAGTAGGAGAATCGGTGTTAAGTATTTTCCGATAGCATCCATGACGGAGTTTTCTTTATACGTAATCCAAAGGACAATGCCGAAGAATACGAGCGAAGTGATCCATTGTGGTGCGCTTGGGAAATACGATTGTACGAAGATTTCGTGCGTGGACGCTCCGGTACGTGGAACGGCAAAAATCGGTCCGATGAGGAGGACACAAATTGCAGCAAGGGCGCTTGCAAAAAGTGGATGAACTCTACGCCCGACGTTCAGTGCGCTTCCTCCAAGAGCCGCCACAACCATCACGGCAATAATCGATAATAGTGGGTCGCTAATGAGGAAGGCAAGGGTCGCAATTCCCCAGTTTTCTCCAGCTGTTACGCCGAGATAAGGTGGGAAGATTAAGTTTCCGGCACCAAAGAAGATGGCGAACAGGGCAAATCCTATAATAATCGTATCTAATAATTTCTTTTTCATTGAGTCACAGCCTAACATTAAAAAATGATTAGAAACAGTGTACCATAAACTTCTCTCGAATGCACTAAAAAAAAAAACCAAACATTATATTAAATAGTTTATTTATCGTTCGTTTTTAGGTATAATAAACAGTGCAAGAAAACCATTTTAAAGGAGCGTAACTCATAAATGCGTAAAGTTTATTTAAACCACGATGGTGGCGTAGATGATTTAGTATCATTATATTTACTATTAAAAATGGAAGACGTGGAATTAGTAGGGGTCGGCGTTATCGAAGCGGACTGCTATTTATTACCAGCGGTGGAAGCCAGCAAGAAGATTATTCATAAGTTCGGTTCTGAAAAGGACAAACAATTGAAAGTCGCTTCTTCAGACTCACGCCCTGTGAACCCATTCCCGAAAGAGTGGAGAATGCATGCCTTCACAGTGGACGCACTTCCAATCTTAAACGAACATAAACCAATCACGGTGCAAGATTCACCATTAAAAGCGCACGAAGATTTAATCCGTGCCTTAAAAGAATCTAACGAGAAAGTGGACCTTGTATTCGTAGGACCATTAACAGACTTAGCACGTGCGTTAGACCAAGACCCAACCATCGAAGAAAACATCGGTAAACTGTACTGGATGGGTGGAACTTTCCTTGATATGGGGAACGTGGAAGACCCTGAACACGACGGCACTGCAGAGTGGAACGTGTACTGGGATCCGTTTGCGGCAAAACGCGTTTGGGAATCAGGCATCCAAATCGAACTTGTGGCGCTTGAAAGTACAAACATGGTGCCATTGTCTCTAGATGTTCGCGACCGCTGGGCAAAAGAACGTGCCATCGAAGGCGTTGACTTCCTAGGTCAATGTTACGCCATCGTTCCACCGCTCACTCACTACGTAACGAATTCAACGTATTTCTTATGGGACGTATTAACAACGGCTTCATTCGGAAAAGAAGACCTTGTCAAACGTTCTGTGGTGAACAGTGACGTAATCGTGGCTGGAGCAAGTCGTGGCCGTACTGTCAAAGCCGAAAACGGCCGCCCAGTCGACCTTGTTTACCACGTCGACCGCGATGCCTTCTTCGACTACATCACTGATTTAGCGAAAAAATAATGATGACAGTGCAGGGAAATTTTCCTGCACTTTTTCATGTATTTCTATTGACAATCTTCCAAAACGGGGCTATACTATATTCATAGTTTAGAATAATTCTAAATAAGAAAGAGGTAATGAATATGTCAAAAGAACAAACAAAACAAGTATTAAATCAATTAGTGGCTGATTTAAGCCAACAATCAGTAATCGTACACCAAGCTCACTGGTACATGCGCGGAGCTACTTTCATGACAATGCACCCATTAATGGATGAACACATGGGAATGTTAGACGCTCAGTTAGATGAAGTTTCAGAACGTCTTATCACATTAGGTGGAGCTCCTTATTCAACATTACGTGAATTTGCCGACAACACTAAGATTGCAGATGCTAAAGGAAACTACAGCGACAGCATGGAAGACCGCATCCGTCATTTATTAGTAGGTTACCGTTACTAATCGACCTTTACCAAAAAGGTATCGACGTAACTGGTGAAGAAGGCGATGATGTAACACAAGATATCTTCATTGGTGCAAAAGGCGCATTAGAAAAATTAGTTTGGATGCTTACAGCAACAATCAACGAAGCACCCTCAGAAAGTTAGACAATTAATTTAAGCAAAGGATTTAGTTCTGTATTGCACAGGACTAAGTCCTTTTAATTTTACTTTGATTCGTTTGTTGTTGTAATAATCAATATAGTCGACGATTGCCCTCTCAAGTTCCTTTATAGACTTAAATGTCTGCTCATAGCCATAAAACATCTCTGATTTAAGAATGCCAAAGAACGATTCCATCATGCCATTGTCAGTACTATTACCCTTGCGGGACATAGATGGCTGAATGCCCTTATCTTCTAAAAAACTATGATAAAACTCATGCTGGTATTGCCATCCCTGATCACTGTGGAGAATAGTACTCTCGTATTGTTCTTCTCTAAAAGCTTGTTTTAACATATCTTTTAATTGGTCTAAATTTGGTGAAGACGAAAGGGAATAAGCTATAATTTCGCTGTTATAACCATCTAAAATTGGTGATAAATATAGTTTTTGGTTACTTGTTGGGATAGAAAATTCCGTAATGTCTGTATAGCACTTTTCCATCGGTTTTGAAGCTTCAAATTGGCGTTGAATAATGTTTCCAACTCTCTTTCCAACAGTTCCATGATAAGAAGAGTACTTACGTTTTCTGCGAATACGAGCCCTTAGACCTAACATTTTCATCAGGCGTTGTACCTTTTTATGGTTTACGATGAAACCACGGTTTCTAAGTTCAAGAGTAATACGACGATAGCCATAATTTCCTTTATGCTCGTTATAAATAGTTTCTATTTCGTTTTTTACGGCCTGATTCTTATCTTCTAGGTTTAGCTGCTTTAAGTGATAGTAGTAAGTTGAACGAGCAAGTTTAATAATCTTTAGAAGAATATCTAAAGGAAACTCTGGCACTAACTCTCTGACAATCTGTGTCTTTCTTCTTTCTCTTTTTCCTCCTTCAAGCGGAGTTCTCTCAACTTTTTTAGAATGGCATTCTCCGCTCTTAAATACTCATTTTCAGCCTGAAGGCGTTCTAGTTCTGTCATCTCTTCTGATTTTTTCTTTGGCTTACGGCCCATATTAAGTAGTCTCCCTCTTGTTTTCTCAACAATAGTATACTTATTTTTCTTGTATTGTGCGAGCCAGTTATAAAGCATCGCAGGACCTGGAAGACCGTATTCAAGAGAAACTCTTTCTATACTCAAACCTTTATGTAAGACTTTATCAATCATTTTCTTGTTTTTATTTCTGGAGGATAATAAATATTTCTTCCCTTTTTTTACTATCTCTAAACCATAACGATCAATCAATTTAATCATATAGACAAGATTTCTCGCATTTATACGAACGTATCTGCAAGTCGTGTAGCTAACTCCTTGTTTTCTGAGTTCATAAATTTGAACTTTATCCTCATAAGTTAATTTCATAAAAAAAGCACCCCAAAAGTTAGATTTTTCTGTCACCAACGCAAAGTTCTAAATTGTAACCCCACCTAATCAGCAGGTAGGAAGCGCCTCCTTGGAACTCATCCCACCATAACGAAGCTTTTATAAGCTTGGCTTAGCAGACTTCGCAGCACAGTGATATTTTC
>BNJS01001386.1_pt1 | contig 23174 bp, 35 predicted proteins | sample 8540461 | NCBI WGS metagenome assembly BNJS01 (sample SAMD00202454, study PRJDB9452) | human saliva metagenome | isolation source: human saliva | place: Japan | reverse complement strand
AGTCTTTTCAGTTGATAAGGCAAATAAAACAATTGTAGGGAAGAGACTAGCTCCTACAAGAGCCAACAAGAGGTTATTTTTCTTGAAAAACCACTGCTCCGACCAGCAATTCCAACAAAAGAACTACACTTCCACACCGAGCACAATCTGTTTCAATCCCTTTTCTTTCTCCCCTTTTTCTAGTGGAAAGAGCTGGGTCCAGGTATTGGTAATCAAAGGCGTGATAGAGGGCTAGCAATTGGAAGAGCAAGAGGTAGTTAAATAGAACCACCACTGCTGTCGCTAATCCAAGCTTGCTCGATAAGATCTACAGCTAACAAGGATAGGAGCAAGAGGCGCAAACTGAGGGCAAAGAGATCTCCATTTCGCAGATAAGAACGGAGATAGAGATTTTGCCAGATCTTGCCAGGCACTTTCTGAACTACTTTAAGGATGAAATCCAGATAAGCACGACGTTTGACACTATTTGAAACGCCCTTGACCTGAGTAAAGAGAGCAAATAAACGAAGCAAGACTTGCTTGCGTTTGCTTTCTTGGGCGATCACATAGTCCCAGTCAAGTCCATTGTCAGTAAAAAATTTACTGGCTTTTTGGCGAAAGACTAGATATTTCCCAGCTCCCAATAAAAAGCACATAGATGAGAAAGACTGGCAAGCCATAGCCCATGGCTAAAACAAAGGGTGCAAATAAGAATAAGCAGAGGGTCTGCACCAAAAGCCAAAAGACTAGTGAGCGCACTGTCTGCCTTTTGAGGTGGGACTTAACCTCCTCTTCACTGACTAAAAGAAAGAGTTTGTCAGGTACTTCCATGTAGGTCGCGATTCCTCCCCAAGCCAAAAGCAAGGCCGATACAATCCCTAAAAACAAGAGGATAGGCCAGTGGTTTTTCAGGAAAAATCTTGCAAGAGTTGACTGTACTGGTAGCTAGAAAAACCGATAAGAACTAGCAGGAACAAGACAAAGTGGTCATTTAGAACATAACGGAGATAACCGACACACTCCTTACGAAAAGCCTGCTTTCTCTTTAAAAACAAGTCTTTCATAGCTCCTCCTCTTTGGTCAGAGCCAAGTAAATATCATTCAAACTCGCTTCAGGCATGGCAAAGGCTTCGCGGAGTTGCTCCAGATTCCCCTTAGCTCGCACCTCTCCCTTGTGGAGAATGACAAAGGCATCACACATCTTCTCCGCCGAATCCAGCACGTGGGTACTCATGAGGATGGACTTGCCTTTTTGCTTTTCTGCTTCCAAAAAGCTGAATCAAGTCTGAAATCGCCAAGGATCGAGACCAAGGAAAGGCTCATCAACGATGAAAAGACTCGGATCCACGACAAAAGCACAGATAATCATAACCTTCTGCTTCATTCCTTTTGAGAAATGGACAGGAAACCAGTCTAATTTTTGGTCCAGACGGAACATTTTTAACAAAGGTTCTACTCGATCAAAAGCGACTTTTTGCTCAATACCATAGGCCATAGCAACCGTTTCGATATGCTCTCTGAGGTCAATTCCTCAGTACAAGCTAGGCGTTTCAGGAATGTAGCCAATCTGCTTTGCGGTAGTTGGTCGCATCCTCTCGCAGGGTGAGACCGTTAATCTTGATTTCCCCACTGTAAGGTGTCAACAGTCCAATAATCTCATTGATTGTCGTTGATTTCCCAGCACCATTGAGACCAATCAAACCGACCAACTGCCCACTTTCAACTGTAAAGGACACATCTTTCAAGACAGGAACGTGAACATAGCCTCCTGTCAGGTTTTTTTAATTTCTAACATATTTTCTCCGAATCTGGTATAATGTAGCTATATTATATCAAAAATTCAATACAGTAGAGGTGGATTTTATGTCAGATTGCATTTTTGTAAGATCATCGCAGGGGATATTCCTGCTTCAAAAAGTATACGAGGATGAGCAGGTTCTTGCCTTCCCTTGATATCTCCAAGCAACGCCTGGACACACCTTTAGTCGTGCCAAAAAGAGCACTACCGCAATCTCTTGGAGATGGATGCTACCAGCGCTAGCCAACTCTTTTGCCCAAGTGCCAACAGTGGCTCAAAAAGTTATGAAGGCTACCAAGGCTGTCGGCATGAATATCATTGCCAATTGCGAGGAAGTTGCTGGTCAAACAGTCTTTTCATACTCACGTGCACCTCGTACCTCGCTACGGTGCAGAAGATGACCTCAAGATTGACTTTATCGCTCACGAACCTGACTTTGACAAACTTGCCCAAGTCGCTGAAACCATTAGAAACGCTTAAGGAGTTGCCATGAAACTATCCAATCTATTGCTATTTGCAGGTGTCTGCAGACTGGAAGTTATTTTTGTCGTAAAAATCGCCAAGCCATCACAGAAGAGTTTATGGATACTAGCTGATCGTGTCGAAGCTATAAAGGAGGATTGGGATGTCATTCAAAACAGCCTGCAAATCATCGACCAACAAAAATCCCTTATCAAGGAATACCAAAAAGACCTAACCTACAAGTTCAAAAAGTCTTAGAAAAAGATTTCCAAACCAGAAAGGCGGTCCTCCAAGAAGAAAAACAAGGATAAGAGAGTCTCCAACTTTCCTTAAACTCTTTTTTGGATACTAGGTTTGAACAGAAAAGTGAGGGAATGAAAGTGAAACAGTTTTTAAAAGTTCTAGCGAAGGTCATCGCGATCCCTTTGTGGTTGCCTCTGCTCTGCTTGCGGCCCCTGGCATTTCTACTACTTATGAATCTTTTTCAAAGGCCTCACCGAGTGACATCCAAAAGGGAATGATGACTTAAAACAAATCTTTATCTCTCTTGATATGCCTCCTGAAAAAGTAGAATCAAATGGAAGGTATCAATTTGAGGGTGGAGGTTTACATTTTTATGTTACTTTCTCAGATGAGGTCATCAATAGCCACCCCGTCCTAAAAGAAAGTCCAAAACTTACCAAAAACCGACTCGAAGTCTATGTCCTCCAGACAGGAGAGATTTCCTACTATAAAGTAGGGGATAACTTCTTCAATCATGGCTTATTCCAATTTTTAGAGAAGGAAAGCGAAAAGTATTTCAAAAGAAATCGGAAAGAAATTTGACCCTAATTACTCACTTCTCTCTTTGGGATGATCAGGAAAGTTTTAAAAAGGGAATTTCATTCTATGAAAAAAGCTTTTGACTTTGGTGGATATTCAGGATAATTCGGCCATCAAGCACATTGATACCGTAACCGTGAAATCTGGTAAAGAAGCGGAAATCAAGCAACTCATCCAGGAGATGGATGCGGCTGGCTTGCTCACTCAAAAGTCTGGTAGCAAATCAGCCGAAGAGTGATTGCTCAATGATAAAAGTTTTTCAAAGAATAAAGTAAAAAGAGCCAATCGGCTCTTTTTACTTTATTCTCCTTCAAAAGGCATCTTTTATATGGTCAAAGAAGCCTTTTTCTTTGGATTGACTTTTCAAAGTCACCTCGTAGCTGCGAATTCTTCTAAAGGCTGCTTTTTGGCGGTCGTTCAAACCTGTCGGAGTCACGACATTGACAGTCACGTATTGGTCACCAACGGCACCGCCACGAAGGCTCGGTGCTCCCTTGCCACGTAGACGGAATTTCTTGCCAGTCTGAGTTCCTTCTGGGATGACCAATTCAACATCACCATGAACAGTTGGAATTTCCACAGTATCACCAAGAGCTGCTTGGACAAAGTTGAGGTTCAGATTGTAGAAGATAGTTGTTCCTTCACGTTCAAACTTATCACTAGATTCAACTGAAACCACCACGTACAAGTCACCATAAGGTCCACCGTTAAAGCCTGCTTCACCTTGACCAGCTAGGCGGATTTGTTGACCTGTTTCCACACCAGCAGGGATCTTCACATGTACGCTATGAGCTTGTTTTTCATGGCCTGTTCCGTGACAAGTTGTACATGGATCTTTGATTTCTTTTCCGCGACCATGACAGACATCACAGGTTACTTGGCGACGCATCATACCAAGAGGAGTCTGCGTATCGACGTTAATGACACCAGCACCATGACAGCGTCCACATGTGACTGGACTTGTCCCTGGCTTAGCACCAGATCCATTACATGTACGACAGCTGGCTTCACGGTTGTACTTAACTTCCTTTTCTGTTCCGAAGATAGCTTCTTCAAAGGTCAAGTTCACACGATACTGGAGGTCATCCCCTTGACGAGGAGCGTTTGGATTGCGCGAAGCTCCGCCTCCACCGAAGAAACTTGAGAAAATATCCTCAAAACCACCGAAGCCACCTGCTCCGTCAAAGCCACCGAAACCGCCAGCACCACCAAAGCCACCGTTGGCACCCGCAGCCCCATATTGGTCGTAGGCTGCACGTTTTTGGTCGTCACTCAAAGTCTCATAGGCTTCTTGAACTTCCTTATACTTTTCCTCAGCACCAGGCTCCTTGTTGATATCTGGGTGGTATTTTTTGGAAAGCTTACGATAAGCCTTTTTGATCTCGTCTGCCGAAGCGTTTTTTGACACCCCCAGACGATCATAAAATTCAGTATTGTTCATACAAGATACTAAGAGCGAACAGAAAGCGACTGAAATTTAGGAAACCGACAAGAAATCCTGAGTTTTCTTAAGAGGTTTATCTAATTTTCAAGCTTTCCGCTCAGTGTTCAGTTACGAACACCCTTGTTCCTTTCTATAATTTATAAGTAAATCATTAGAGGGTATTTTCTATACTCTGCTTCACTTCATCAAACTCTTTATCCGATAGAGTAAAAATCAAATCCTCTTCTGAATATTCGTTCTGTTCTTTAAAATAGTTGTCAGTATTTTCTGCCAAACCTAGACCAAGTATCACTTTTCTTGCAAACTCTTGATGTGCAAAAGCCAATAGCCGTAATGATATTTTTTTATCTTGCAGGACAGCTTTTTAGCTTTGGAAATTTTTCACGAGGAAGAAATTCAAAATAGTCAAAAGAAGTTTTGCCAAATCCCACCAGTAAATTTCGTGTCATTCAACAAAGCCTGCTTTTGCCAATAAAAGGGGCGCAGAAGAAATTGCTGTAATTAAGATATCCTGCTCACCGAGTTCTCTCAAAAAAGAATTTAATTTTTCATCCTGTAGAGCAGGCCCTATATTTACCATTCCTGGTAAAATGATACAAGAATACTCTTCTATACGTACTTGATCCAATGTTTTTGTAGGCCGACAAGGCAAGCCATCCTCAGATATAACTATCGAATAATCTGAAGCGACATAATCAATCGTGATGTCAAAAGACAGAGCTAAAGTACTTGTTAAAGCAGTTATCTCATAAAGAGAAAAATTAGGATAAATGATACAAAGTACTTTTTTCATACGCAACATCCTCTATTTTACCGAAAAACAGAGGCTGGGTTGCAACCTCTGGATTTCTTCTTATCATTACGACGTTCTAGTTTTAAAAATCAAACTAGTAATGTTGAAATCGAGCACGCCCTAACCTCTTGGTGAAAAAGACAAATCTTCCTAGAAACTAAAGTTTCTGCGTTAGATTTCCTATTTTTCACTGTGAGGTTTTTAACGAGCTTTGCATCTTATTTTTCCGTAAACTCTCCATCTACGACGTCATCGTCAGCCTTGCTTTGAGCTTGCATTTTCAGCGCCTTGACTTTCTGTGTGTGCATGTTGTGATGCGAGCTTGTTCATAGAGTTTCACTGCAAGGGCTTGAGCTTTTTCGTTCAAAGCTTCGAGTTTCGCTTTCATTTCGTCCAAGTTGTTGTCTTCTTTGGGCTTTCTTAAGCTCATCAAGGGCGGCTTAGGCAGTCACGTTCTGCGTCAAAGCCTTTTACCTTCAGTTTCCTTTGATGGTCTTTTTCAGTCGCAAAGATAGCTTGGTCTACCTCGTTACGAAGATCAACTTCTTCCTTACGTTTCTTATCTGCTTCAGCGTTTGCTTCTGCATCTTTCATCATGCGGTCGATTTCTTCGTCTGTCAAACCTGAGTTAGATTGGATCACAATTGTTTGTTCTTTTTGAGTTCCAAGATCTTTAGCCTTAACAGACACGATACCGTTCTTATCGATATCAAATGTTACTTCGATTTGTGGGATACCACGAGGTGCGGCTGGGATATCTGTCAATTGGAAACGTCCAAGAGTCTTGTTATCTCGCTGCCATTGGGCGTTCACCTTGAAGAACATGGATATCAACGGCTGGTTGGTTGTCTGCTGCAGTTGAGAAGACTTGTGACTTAGATGTTGGAATAGTAGTGTTGCGATCGATAAGTTTTGTAAATACTCCACCCATTGTTTCGATACCAAGTGACAATGGCGTTACGTCAAGAAGGACAACGTCTTTAACATCACCAGTAATCACACCACCTTGGATGGCAGCACCCATGGCAACAACTTCGTCAGGGTTTACTGATTTGTTTGGTTCTTTACCAGTTTCAGCCTTAACAGCTTCTACAACGGCTGGGATACGAGTTGAACCACCAACAAGGATGACTTCATCGATTTCTGACAAGCTCAAACCTGCATCTGAAAGGGCTTGACGAACTGGAACTTTTTGTACGTTCAACAAGATCACGAGTCAAATCGTCAAATTTCGCACTGAGTCAAGGTCATTTCTAAGTGAAGAGGTCCAGATTCACCTAGCAGTGATGAATGGCAAGCTGATTTGAGTTGAAGTTACACCAGAAAGATCTTTCTTAGCTTTTTCAGCCGCATCTTTCAAACGTTGAAGAGCCATCTTGTCAGTAGACAAGTCAATACCATTTTCTTTCTTGAATTCTGCAATCAAGTGATTGATGATTTTTTGGTCAAAGTCGTCACCACCGAGTTTGTTGTCCCCTGCAGTTGACAATACATCGAAGACACCGTCACCCAATTCAAGGATAGATACGTCAGAATGTACCACCACCAAGGTCAAATACCAAGATTTTTCTTCTTTGTCAGTCTTGTCCAAACCATAAGCAAGAGCTGCTGCAGTTGGTTCGTTGACAATACGTTCTACTTCAAGACCAGCGATTTTACCAGCGTCTTTTGTAGCTTGACGTTGTGCATCATTGAAGTAAGCAGGTACTGTGATAACAGCTTTAGTTACTTTTTCACCAAGGTACTCTTCAGCGTAACCTTTCAAGTATTGAAGGATCATAGCTGAGATTTCTTGTGGAGTGTATTCTTTACCATTAGCAGAAACTTTTTCAGAAGTTCCCATCTTAGATTTGATAGAGATAACTGTATCTGGGTTTTGTAACTGCTTGACGTTTTTGCAGCATCACCAACGATGATTTCACCGTTTTTGAATGAAACTACAGATGGAGTTGTGCGGTTTCCTTCTGGTTTGCGATGATTTTGCTTTCAGTTCCTTCAAGAACTGCTACTGCTGAGTTTGTTGTACCTAAGTCAATACCGATAATTTTAGACATGTGTTTTTCTCCTTAAATTTTATATTCTATTTTCTTTTTGATACTTTTCTTAGGTGGCGGCGCCGTCAGAGCTTGACTCATCAATCTTTGACTAAACTTTGAGCCTCAAGATCTCATGTTTGCGCAAATAACGCCACGGCGAAGAGTATCGTCTTCTGTTCGCTTCGCTCACCATTGGCAAAGCTGAACTACTTTTTATCTTTCTTTCATAGTTTATTGTCGTTTCGGACAAGATTTTTAAGCTCTATTGCCTAGTTGTAGACTACCACCATGGCTGGGCGTAGGATGCGGTCATGGAGTTTGTAGCCTTTTTGGAAAGACTTGGGCGATGGTATCTGCTGGATGTTCATCATCTGCTGGGAGAGTTTGGATGGCCATATGATAGTTATGGTCAAATTCTCCATCTGCTGCGATTTCTTCGATTCCTCTTCTTTCAAAGCGTGAATCAAGCTTTCTTGCACCATTTCCAATCCCTTCTTCACATCGTCTGTCAAACCTTCAACGGCTAGTGCACGCTCTAGATTGTCGAGCGATGGTAAGATTGCTTTTGCCAAATCTTGGCTACGATAGCGTTGCAAGTTTTGACGTTCTTCATTGGCACGGCGCTGGATATTTTGCATTTCTGCATGAGCACGAAGGTATTTGTTTCTCAAATTCATCGGCACGTTCATTTGCCAAGTCCAGTTCAGACTTCTCAGGAGTTGTTTCTTCAGCTGTTTCCACAACTTCCTCTTCTTTTTACTTCTTCATTTTTAATATCTTGGGCCATTTTTCGCCTCCTTTTAGATGATTTTCAATCTTAATTCACTTCATAATGATTACTGCTGAGATAGCGGTAGAAATCCGTCAACTTCATAGTCAGAACTCGATTGACAACATTGAGTTGATTGACCAATTGTTGATAATCCAGATTAACTGGACCTATAATCGCAAGAATTCCAAATCCTCGATAGGGAATGAGGAACTTTACTGCTAATCACTGCTAAGTCAGCTAAGACAAGATTCTTGACTATCCGCAACTCGGACACTTTTGCATCTGGTCGTCAATCAGATTCTCTCAGATCTCCAGAGCTCACCTTTCTGTGGCTGATCAAAAGAACTGATAGGCCGCTAAATTAGCGAAATTCAAAGATTGACTTTGCCCAGAAACTACGATATTTTCATTGAACATTTCTTTGAAGATATGTTCAATAGAGATCCATAACATTGTCCGTTGTTGTGAAGTAACGTTGGATAATCTGCGGAATCTCTGTCCGAATCTTATAGTGAATATCTAAAACAGTCTGATCCCAGGAAACGTTCTTGAATCATGGCCTTGAGGCGGTTCAAAATCCTCCTGCAAGAAATTTCTCGGAATCAAAAACTGACTGGTAACTGTTCTAGACTCATCAAGCGTGAAAAAACTGCAAGAGCTGTATGTTGTCCGAGGACAACGATATCAAAAAGCTGTCAGCTCCTGCCTGCTCGGTTCGACATCCAGTGCTACAACCGTACAACCACTCAAGTCTGTCAAGATTTCTAGTTGCCTCTTGAAGAATATCCTCAAGCTTTGAAAGAATTCCTGATCAAAAGGCTTTTACAATCTCATAAACTTGATTTTCAGCTAAACGGTCAAAAGGATAGGGAGTGTTTGACATAGTATTGAAAACCAGCCACACTCGGCATCCGACCACTTGAAGTATGCGCCTTTTTCAAGCAAACCTTGCTTTTCTAGAGCTGCCATATCATTTCGAATGGTAGCACTACTAGAGTTGATAGACTCTTGCAAGGCCTTAGATCCAACAGGTTCGTGCGTTTTTGGTAAAGATGTCAATAATCAGATTTAAAATATTCTGCTGACGTTCTGTAACCATCTCATCACTCCTCTCTGATAGATCTTTTTAGCACTCGTAACCTCAAAGTGCTAACTCATGATTCTATTATACACCCTTAGAAAAAGAATGTCAAGACAAAAAAACTCAAAAAAATTAGCACTCTTTTTGCAAGAGTGCTAAAAAAATCAGTCTGAGGACCTAGAAAACTCATCTTACATCTACAAGATATTTCCTTTTTAAGTCTATAAAAACTATAGATTAGATAAGAAATCATGAGAGCATATAGGGGCAAAAAAATAAGGAAGAAAAGACTGAGAGAGACTTTTCACGAAACAAGACTCATACAAACAACTAGACCACCAGAGATAGAAACTGTAGATATACGAAGTCTAGATTTCACATCAGCCCATCGAAGACGATCGTCCATGAATAGATTGATCATTTGAATCTACATCACAAGTTGCTTTTCGAAAAACAGTATAAGAACAATTTTCCACAAATTCCCATCCTCTATCCTTAATACTTTGTAAATCTATCTCATTTTTTCTAAGGTAGCTAGTATTCCACACACGGTAAATTACATCATCTGGTCGGCATGGTTCAAAATAGAAAAAGCCAAAACGATTCGATTTAAATTTCCAACCTTTCAAATGCATCTCATGCAAATAATCTTCTACCTTATCCAAATCAAAAATGGTAAACATTCGAAATTGTACTTTGCTTTTCATTGTCTAACCTCCAAAATGGTTTTATTTATCAGATAATTCTTTCCACTTTTGAAACAATCTCCAAAAAATATAAGAAATCTGAATCGCGAAAACTATCAATAAAGTACAGTCTATGATAACAATCAAAAACATTCCCCAACTGAAAGAACTACCTCCACTGACAAACTTTGAGAAAATCGGTAGTAGAGCTGAAAAGAGAAGCAAAATAGGAAGCATCCGCATTGTTAAAATCTTCTTGACCATTGCTAACTTCCCTGTCGCGTCATTATAAATTTCAAACTCGGCATCCGACTCAACTCCAGAATAAAGCTTTCTAAAGTAGGAAAAACCATTAAAGTCTGTAATATGCTCCCAGCCACAATCTTTAAATAGTTGTAAATAGGAAGCTCTCTCTGACTTTTTCATAGGATAAAAGTCCAACTGATAAACCACCTGCTCCGGTTGGCACTTTTCAAAAGTATACTTAACCGCAACTACTAAGTTGGAGTAGCTTACTTCCTTAAGTTTCCAGCCCTGAGCATGCATTTCTCCGAGATAGAGAGCCTCTCTATCATAATCCGCAATGGTAGCAATTCTATAAACAACTTTCTTTTCCATCAAAGCTCCTCCCGACTGTTTCTATAGAGCCGCTCAATACGTTTCAACTCAATCTCTAAAACTTTTCGACCCAAGTCAGTTATCTGATAAATCTTTCGTTTTTCCTCTTCTCGAACAAAGGAAATCAAACCATCTTTTTCCATCTTTGACAGGGTTCCATACATGGTTCCAGGACTAATGGAAACCTGTGAATCTGTCATCTCTTTAACCTTTTGAGTAATACCATAGCCATGGTTCTCCTTTTGCAGACAGAACAGAATATAAAAACCCGTTTCCGTCATGGGAAAGTAGACACGCCTAATCTTATCTGTTAATTCCATTTAATCAGACCTCCTATTTAGTTCGATATATCGCATCTCGTTATATAAAATATATCACACCTCGATATAAATTGCAAGAAAAAAAGATCGTCCTCACGGACAATCTTTCTGATTGATCATTAGTATAGATCTAGGTAGTTATCAATCTCCCATTGTGAAACGAAGGTTGCATAGCTTGCCCATTCGATTCGTTTAGCTTCAAGGAAACTAGTGTAGATGTGTTCACCTAGAGCTGCTTTAACCACTTCGTCTTCTGTCATAGCCTTCAAAGCGTTGTGAAGTGTAGAAGGAAGATCAGTGATTCCTGCAGCTCTACGTTCTTCCGGTGTCATAATATAGATGTTTTCTTCGATTGGTGCCGGTGCTTCAATTTTATTTTTCAACACCATGGAGTCCGACTTCAAGAAGGACAGCCAAAGCGATATAAGGGATTAGCCATTGGGTCTACGGAGCGTAACTCAAAGGCGAGTACCCATACCACGTGAAGCTGGCACGCGAACAAGTGGTGAACGGTTACGTCCTGCCCAAGCGATGTAAACAGGGTGCTTCATACCCTGGAACCAAACGTTTGTATGAATTTACTGTTGGGTTCATGATAGCTGTGTAGTTGTAGGCGTGCTTTGATCAAACCACCAAGGAAGTGATAAGCTGTTTCTGACAATTGCATTCCTTTTTGGATCATTTGGATCAAAGAAGGCGTTGTTTCCTTCCGCGTCAAACAAGGACATATTGCAGTGCATTCCTGAACCAGCTATACCAAATTTTAGGTTTAGCCATAAAGGTTGCATACAAACCATGTTTACGAGCAATGGTTTTTTTACAACAAGTTTAAAGATTTGAATCTTATCACAAGCACGAAGAACTTCATCATACTTAAAGTCAATCTCATGTTGACCTACAGCAACTTCGTGGTGACTGGCTTCTACTTCAAATCCCATTTTAGTCAAGACATTTACAATCTCACGACGAGTGTTATCAGCAAGGTCTGTAGGCGCCAAATCAAAGTAACCACCCTTGTCATTCACTTCAAGAGTTGGATCTCCATTTTCATCAAGCTTAAATAGGAAGAATTCTGGCTCTGGTCCAAGGTTGAAAGATTTGAATCCAACTTCTTCCATATGACGAAGAGCACGTTTAAGATTTCCACGAGGGTCTCCTGCAAATGGTTCCCCCTTCTGTTGTATAGACATCACAAATCAATCCTGCGACACTACCGTTCTCATCTCCCCAAGGAAAAGACTGTCCAAGAGTCCAAATCTGGATATAGATACATGTCTGATTCATTGATACGGACAAATCCTTCAATAGAAGACCCATCAAACATAGCCTTATTTGACAAGACCTTGTCTAGTTGTTCATCTGTAGCAGGAATTTCGACGTTTTTCATCGTTCCCAAAATATCTGAAAACATGAGACGAATAAAGGTTACATTTTTTTCCTTAACTTCACGACGAATATCTGCAGCTGTGATTGGCATGTTTTTTCTCCTTATATTTGACGACTAGCGGTTGCCTAACCGCGACCAAAAGGTGATTGTTGAGAAGCAAAGCGACTTTGCTGGAGAACTTCATTCCGAAGTGCTCGACGTACTTCAGTTTGACTCACTGGTTTTTTAGACTTCGCCTCACGTTCAGCATATTTTTTCTTAATGGCAGCAATGTTAAGACCTTCAGAGATATAATCTTTAATCTCAAGCAATCGATCCATATCATTCAAAGAATACATCCGGCGATTACCTTCGTTGCGATCAGGTTTAATCAATTCCTGGTCTTCATAGTAACGAATTTGGCGCGCCGAAAGATCGGTCAGTTTCATAACACTACCAATAGGAAAAACTGCCATATTGCGACGAAATTCTTTTTCCTTCATGTACACTTCCTTCTTTCTGTCTATTATAGTCTAAAAAAATTCAATCGTCAATCAATAATGTTATATCTTGTGACATTATTTTGTTTTTTTCAATAAAATGCTCCGTAAACGATCAATATCGTAATTTACAAGAATTGCTGTAAAAACACCCATAAAGGTTTCAAAAACTCGGGCAAACACGTACAAAACTGTCTCACCATTTGGAATTGATAAGGTAATAATCAACATAGCAGCAACTCCACCGATAACACCTGCTTTATTGTTCATGGCGACATTTGTCATAATGGTTAACATGGTGCAAATCGGAACAACAAGAAGGGTTACCCAGAAGGCGCCGTGAAAAAGATTATTTAAGAGAAAGAAAAATCAAGGGCATAAAAAAACCACCGATACTATTTCCCTAAGATACGAGATGTCCCAAAAGTGGACACTCTTATCAAAAGTCTTCTCTTAAACTAAAAAAACTGCAGTAAGGCTCCAATCTGAAGTCCTTTCCAACCAAAAAAACCAAAAAAATCATGAGAACTAAAAAAACAGCGATTCCTGTTTTTAAACGTTCGCATCCCTAACTAAACTTAGATTTATCAAATGTATACTTTTTTTAAAAATAACTCATCATTTCAACTCTCTATCTCCATTTTACCATAAATTTACCTATTTTTTTGAGACAGGGGATGCAATAAACTGCTACAAATAGAAAAAGAGAAGGGTATAAATCCTTCTCTCTGATAATCAATATTCTATTTTTTTAGAATAAATACATGAAAGCCAAAGTCAAGAGACTAGCGAGCAAGCTCACTCCCCAGAAGAAGAAGTCGACCTTCCACTCACTCCAAGCTTGGCCTTTCCCAGAAAAAGCCCCCAACTCAAAATGATGGTGAACCGGTGTCATACGGAAGATACGTTTTCCTCCAGTCAACTTAAAGTAGGTGACTTGCATCATAACAGATGTTGTTTCAAAAGACATAGACTAAACCCAATCATGAGTAGCGTCCATTCTTGGTGTAGCGCCATGGAAATAACAGCTAACATACCCTCCAAGGGCTAGGGCTACCAACATCTCCCATGAAAACTTTAGCAGGCTTGTGGTTAAAGACAAAGAAGCCAAGAAGACCACCAATCATAGCTACAATCACTAGTAAGATATCAAGCTGATTTTGCACATAGGCAATAACTCCATAAGCAGATAGGCTAATCACCACAGAAATACTTGCCAAGCCATCGATTCCGTCAGTCAGGTTAACTGCATTTGAAAAACCAACTAACCAGAAGAGGGCAAAGAGAATATAAAAAACACCTAAATGCAAGGGAAAACCAAATACATTTAAGATATCTCCTCCTCTTTCATAGAAGAAATAGAAGATAACCCCTCCGACCAACTGAAGCAAAGAGCTTTTCTGTTTAGGATTAAGTCCCTCATTGATTTTTGCGGAAAAACCTTGAGAAATCATCCAAGAAACCGACCAAACCATATAAGACCAGGGATAAAGAGGATCATTCCGACATTATTGGTTAATTGATTGGTCACGAGCAAGGACCAGACTAACTAAAAACTCCTGCTAGGAGAAAGACGAGTCCTCCCATAGTTGGTGTCCCTGCTTTTGCTTGGTGTTGTTTGACATCCTCATGCATCTGTTGACCGGTAATCTGTGCTTTATGGTAAAAACGGATAAAGGCTGGAATTCCTATGACTGTTAGAATAAAGGCAATCACTCCAGCAAAGATAGAAATAAGCATTCTAATCTCCTAATGTTATTTTTATTTTCTGTAAATCTTTTAAAGCTGTATTGGAACGAACACTTTGCTTTTTAACAGTTTCTCCGGTACCTTCAAACTCAACTTCAAGATTCAGCCATTTGGCAAAGGTTTCAACATTTTTCTTAGACCATCCATATAAGTCAGGCATCTCTTCTACCTTATCTGAAAGGAGTAAGATTTGCTGATTGGCGTCTAGATTGGTTCCTTCTGCTACAGAGCTTTCTTTGATTTTTGTCCCTGAACCGATAACAATTGGTTGTACAAAGGTTACGACGGAGTTCTTCAGCTAAATCTCCAGGGCTAGAGTCCTTCAATGCTAGGGCATGGCATAACTAGTTGTAGATGTCACCTGATCCAAGTTTCTTTAGCTGTGGATTGGAGATTGAGAGATTCTTTCATGGCTGAAGCTCGCTCCAGAATCAGGTTGGTAAACTCCCCTAATTGCACTGAAGCAAATAATGTTCTGGTTGTTGAACTGTGACATAGAGGATAAAATCAGGATTTTTCACATGGATTCATCGAAACTACTGAGTAGATATAATTTGGTAACCCCACTTTAAGTATCCTCCCTTTTTGCTTCATCAGCAATCTGGGCAGTTCCTGATTTTACAGAAACAGTCTGGCCAGGTACAGTAACGATTGGTTTACCGGTAAGTTGATTGTACATCGTACCATAAACAGGGATCTGTACCAACCAAAAATCATATTTTTCTCGAGTCAGACTAGCCGCTTCTTTGGATACAGGATTACCTACAATTTCCTTTTGTAGACTTCCGCACTGTCTGATCATTTAGGATCATAAAGGGCACTGATAAACTTAGGCTCTAGCATAACCCCATCATTAGCAATGGCAGTAAAAGCGCGGAGCATCTGGGTTTGGGTAACAGAAATCCCTTGACCAAAAGGCGCTCATGGCAATATTAACAACGTTATCTGCAGGTAGTTGTCCAGCATACTCATCTGGGCATACCGAAAACGAGTTGGAACTCCAAACTTAAATCGATTGAGGTATTCTAACCAAGTAGCATCCCCCATCTTTTTGTTGGAGCAAGGTCATACCCACATTACTTGAGTGAGCAAACCCTTGTGAGTAAGTCATTATACTTCCAGCTGATAAGCCATCATTAACATCCCAGTCCCTGATAGTCGCATCAGCAACCTTTAATTCACTACTATTAAAAGTATTCGCCTCCAGAGAAGGTTTTATTGTCAATAGCAGCAGCTAAGGTCATGACCTTCATGGTCGAACCAGCTCATAGTTGCTTTGATATAGGATATCTCGCCAAACAAAATCATCTAGTTAGACCTTCTTTTTGTATTTGCATCAAAAGTCGGTCTTTGAGTTGTTGCAAAAATTTCCCCTGTCTTGGCACTAACCAAGGTTGCATTCATGTACTTGCCCTTTTAACTTTTTTTCTTGAAAGGCATCCATTTGACTTTCCATAAAGGACTGCAAAAGGACTGGATAAGGGTCGTGTAGACATCTTTCCCATTTACCGTTTGTTGGGTAACTTGTTCCGTACCTGGAACAATATTTACCTAAACGATCTTTTTCATAGGTAATAATGCCGTCTGTCCCTGCCAACAAAGCTATTTAAGGAGCTCTCGAGACCAGACGTTCCCAATGAGACTTTTTGTCCCATCTTCATTTTCATGTAACTGGGCTAAACCAATAAATGATGAAAGCAAATTTTCCATTTGGATAACTTCGATTAGGGACTAGTGGTAAAATTAACACCCTCAACCTTAGCAGCTTCTAAGTCCTGTTTAATGGACATCATATTAGCGTAGGTAATCCCATTTCCTTTAGCACCAAAGGAAACCTGTTTGAGACTTTGGTTGAGAGAGTTGATCCTTGACGTAGGTCTCCTCCATATTCAAGTACTTATGGAAAATTTCGGCTACCTTATTGTACTGAGATTCTTCTACATATAGAACATCTCCATTAGCTGACTTATAATCCTTATCAATAACAGCATAAACATTATAGGACGTTGCGTCCTCTGCAATCGGCGTTCCATTACGATCATAAATGGTTCCCCCTCTTAGCAGGAACTGTCAGAGTTGTTTGGTGAACCTTACTAGCTTCTTTGACCAGGTCAACGCCAAACTTCTTTCCCCGTACCAATAATCACCGCAAAAGTTAACCAAAAAAACAGCAAAGAGAAAGACGGCCAAGAGACTGAGACTCTTCCCAACTCGTCTGCGGTTTTCAAGGGGAGATTTGCGATTCTTAATAGCAAAAGTGTACTATTTTTTTCTTTCCAGGTTTTTCATATACTACTCCGCCGATCGGATATTTTCATTGTTTAGTTGCAGTTCTTGCGAATTCGCAATTCCCTGTCAGATCGTTCTGAACGGATCAATTCATTGACTTCTTGCTTAGCATCATCCAACTCCGTCTTTCTTTTCTTCAATTTGAGCATTAACAGTCGTTAGTTCACTCTGGACTTGCAAAGAGCTTGGTTTGCATATAGACCACACTGATGGCTAAGACAAGGGCTGTAATGGCAATTGAAAGGTAAAAAGCCTTTCTCAACACGTGAAAATCTCTTGATACGAGCTTGCAGTAATTGGCTCGTCGTTTCTCTTTTTTTCTACCATTTTATCCCTTACTTGTGAATTTTTTTCGAGCTACTCGTAGCTTGGCTGAGTGAGAACGATTATTGGCCTCCAACTCCTCCTTGCTTGGTAGAAATCGGTTTGCGAGACTAATTCCATCTTAGGGCTTGAGATCATCCGGGATGAAATGGCAAGCCTTTTGGAACTTCTACTGTCGAAGCTTCCTTGAACAATTGCTTGGTCAAGCGATCTTCCAGTGAATGAAAGGTAATGACTGAGATTCTTCCGTCCACTGCTAGTAATTCCATAGCTTGTTGGATGGACTCATCTGCAGCTCCTAATTCATCATTGACCTCAATACGGATGGCTTGGAAAATTTGCTTGGCAGGATGACCTTTTTTTCTTGAGTTCCTTGGCAGGCTTAGCAGACTTGATAATCTCTGCTAATTCAGTCGTTGTCTCAATCGGTTTCAACTCACGCGCCTGTTCAATCTTCCGAGCGATCTGTTTGGAGAAACTTATCTTCTCCATATTTGAAAAAAGATTCGTACCAAGTCATGATAATCATAGTGATTGACAACCTCATAAGCTGTCAAACTAGCTTCCTGATTCATCCGCATATCCAGTGGCGCATCCTTCTTATAAGAAAAAAACCTCGCTCACGCTGATCCAACTGCGGGGCTAGAAACTCCCCAAAGTCATAACAAATACCATCAATCTCTTCTACACCTGCTTCCTGCAAACGTAGCTGCAAATGACGGAAGTTGTCCTTGATAAAGGTGACCATCCCTTTTTCGATATAAGGCGCCAGACGTTTTTGCGCATTATCAATGGCATTCTGGTCCTGGTCAAAGGCATAGAGATGCCCCTTTTCACTTAATTTACTTAATAAATACTCGCTATGGCCTGCTCCACCCAAGGTCGCATCAACGTAAATACCGTCAGGTTTCACATCAAGCATATCAATAGTTTCATGGAGCATGACCGTTACATGATGAAATTCTTTAGTCATATCTTATCTATTTTACCACAATTCTGACTAGCTTGCACTCGCTAAAGCAAAAACCTTTCCTTGCTGCTTTATCACTTGTATTCAGCAGGTGACTCTGCAACCTGAGCTAGTTCTACACGTTCTTGGGGATTCAAGTGTTGGTGAACAGCCTCTGCTACTGCTCTTGGTATACCAACTGCGACAATCTCATCCACACTGGCTTCCTTGATTTTTGTCAGAGATTTGAAATATTTCATCAAATTCTGCTTGCGTTTTGGACCCAAGCCTTCAATTCCATCCAATTGAGAGGAGAAAGAATTTTTAGAGCGCAGTTGACGGTGGAAGGTGATGGCAAAACGGTGTACCTCATCCTGAATGCGTTGCAGGAGGAAAAATTCTTGAGAATTGCGAGATAGCTCTACCACCTCAAGCGGATCTCCAAAGAGCAATTCATGGGTTTGGTGCTTGTCATTTTTTTGCAGACCTGCAATAGGAATATCTAAACCTAACTCTTCTTGAATAACCTGCTTAGCAATATTAACCTGTCCTTGTCCACCATCAATGACGATTAGATCTGGCGGTGTCAAACCGTCACGCTGGACTCGATCCATAACGTCTGCGAATAACCTCTCGCATACTTGCATAGTCATCTGGTCCGACCACAGTCTTGATTTTTATACTTACGGTAATCCTTCTTGCTCGGTTTTCCCGTTGACAAAAAAACAACCATAGCAGAGACTGGACTTGTTCCCATGATATTGGAGTTATCAAAAGGACTCGATGCGAACTGGGGTTGGAATTTGTAAAAGTCGTCCCAAGTTTTTCAATAGCCCCTTGGGTCTTTTCAACCGATTTTCTCTAACAAAGATTAAACTTCTGCTCCAGACTAACACGCGCATTTTTGATGGCTAGATTAACTAGCTGTTTTTCTCACCGCGTTGTGGCTTTGAGAACCTTTGGTATCCACCAAAAGCCTTGATAGCTTCTTCATCAATATCCTGAGGAATCAAAAATTTCATTAGGAACCAGATGAGATTTTTTTCTTGATAAAATTGTCCCAACATAGGTCAGAAAATCCTCATCTGGATCATTGTAGTAAGGAAAAGAGATTGACATCGCGTTCAATCAACTTGCCCTGACGGACAAAGAAGACCTGAACACACATCCAACCCTTATCCACATAATAACCAAATACGTCACGGTTTTGGAGGTCCTTGGCCATGACTCTTTGTTTGGTCCGAAGTGTACCAATAGCCTGAATCAGATCTCGATATTCCGCCGCGTTCAAATTCCATACTCTGGACCGCCAAGTTCATCTTGCTTTTGAGGTCATCGATGATTTTGTCATCCTGACCCTTTAGAAAATCAGAGACTTCTTGGGCCATAGACTTGAAAAAAGCCTCGTCTTTCTTACAGATGGTGTGAGCCATGCACTGCCCTATATGGTAATAAAAACAAACCTTTGATGGTGGATTGGTACACTTGCGAAATAGGGAAAAATCCTATCCAGAAGTCTCTTTGATTTCATTAGCTGCACCGACATCAGGATAGGGCCAAAAGTAGAGACCACCGTCTTTTTTGACCTGACGGGTAATAATCAAGCGAGGATAGCGCTCATTGGTAATTTTAATAAAAGGATAGGACTTGTCATCCTTGAGCATGATATTGTACTTGGGCTTGTTTTCCTTAATGAGATTAATCTCTAAAAGAAGCGCCTCAATATTGGACTCCGTGACAATAAACTCAAAATCTACAATCTCAGACACCAAGGCTTCTGTCTTGGTATCATGACTTCCGCGGAAGTATGACCTCACGCGATTACGCAGATTTTTAGCCTTTCCTACATAGATAATCGTACCGTTTTTATCTTTGTGAATGTAACAACCAGGGCTGGTCGGCAAGAGCTCCAGTTTTGATTTAATCAAGTTATTCATAGTTCCATTATAGCAAAAAGCTCCCCTCATTGCTTACATCAGGGAGCTCTATTTTTTTCGTTTGAAAAATCACTTATTCTCCAGACTCATAAAGTTCTTGAACTGCTTGAACATCTTGAGCCTGAATACCATAATAAGACCCTGCTGGTTGCATGACTGACACTTCATTAGTATGTTTCCAAACCAATGGCATGTCCTAGCTCATGCTCGGCCGTATGCAAGATGCGATCATAGGTATAGCCATAGTTTGGATTAGATAAATAATAATGATTTAAACGAACTGTCACTGAAGTGAATTGTTTGGTAAGGAGATTTCGTCTGACTCTCCGCCTCACCGGCAACAGATGTGGAACCATTATTCATTTCAGTCGCAAAAAAATAGTTGCTTGGTCAGGGTTCTGTCACAACTACAAAATTAAAAAGCACCGGTCTGATTCCAATTGGTAATAGCCTCAACATAAGCCTTTTGAAAGGTTGCATCCATTTGGGGATCAATATAAATTGTTGCCTGCGCTTGAGGGCCATTTTACTCCTGAATCTTGATGATGATCAGTCTGAGACAAGCCTTGCAACTTACCAGTTTCTTGCCATTGATGCCAACCTGCTTGACCAACTTGAACAAGTTTCCCCGCTTGATTGAAGACACCAGATAAATCTCCCGTCACATACCAGAGAATCCCTAAAGCAATGAGAATTAAGACTACAAGAGTCCACACAAGGCGCCAGAACATGCGCCAAATCCCTAGTAACAATCGACATAGAACACGTATAATCCAGAACATGATTTCCCGCCTTTCTAAAAAAATAAGAATCTATCTTTTAGCCAAGGTTTCCCATTCTAAAGATAGATTTCTTATTTTACTCGAGTAAGCTGAAAGAAAACTAAAACCACTTTGTTCACTTATCTTCCGATTATTTTTTTCAAAAATTGTAAACACTTAAACTTGATTGGATTTGGATAATATCGGAAAGTTCCTGCCTTTCTCACAATATAACCATTAAAGTTCTACTTAAATCGTAATACGCCATCACTTCCATCAAAAATCCCTTGAATACCCAGAAAATTGTATTTGCCAATTTTTCTTTCCAGAGCCTGCTTCATTGCATGATATTGAAGCAAAAACGGAGCAGAAAACTTCTGATACTCTGTAAATGAGCCTCCAAACAAATATGCTACTTCCGTATTTGTGTAAATGATTAAAGCACAAGCTAAAGCAATGTTGTCAGATTCACTATCCAAGTTCCTCAAAAGATCTTTTTTCTTTTGTAAAGCTTGATATTGCTGTTTAAATTGCTTTGACCTTTCATCAAGACCAGCCTGCTTCACATCGAGAGCTTCGATTGATTTTTTAGGATTCACTTCAGCAATTAGAAAAGCCGCCTTGTCCTCAAAAGCATCATACAATTTACAGTAATAATCTAAATTCTTATCCTTAAACCCTTGTATTTTTCCTGTTTCTTCAATAATTTGTTTGAATTTCGAAATTTCATTTCGTTCTATATTTCTTACAATCAGATTAAAATCATATGCTGATTGAATATTTCGAATACTGTTTTTATTAAAGGATTTCAGCAAAGATTTCTCATCGTAACCCTCCAAATCTTTGATAAAATGCCAAAAAATTTCGCCATTAGGATAACCGGTTGGCAAACCATCAAATTGGTAGCCTAAATTACACAAATCTTGGATAATACTTTTTTCTTCTTCATCTATTGGCTCCCCATCACTGTCAAAAGCTTGACAGGTCTCATAGGGCTTTACAAGCAACTCTAATACACCATTTTGCTTGGCATATTCTTTTAACTCCGCATAAAAAACTGGAAGGGCATCTTGTTGGGTATAAAACGGCCCCGAATTGAGCTCCATATGCAGACCACCTAGCATAGGCAAGCTATAAACCAGAGCTGCAACTTGAATTTCTCCTTCTTGTTTTAAAGCAAGATAAACAATTTGAGCTCCTCTTTTTTCTATCAAATCACCCATCTGGACAGATTGCATAAAGGAACGAGAAGAAACCTGATTAGAAGTAAGTACGAAACTCTTCTTTCGTGAGTGTAATTAGTGCCATATACTTACTTTCTATGTTTTTTTCTTAATGTTTTACGGAAATCAAGAGCAAGTCTTAACAGAGGATAGAGAGGATGAGTGGGCATTGTAAATTCACCCAAGTATTCTTCAATCGTTGGATTAAAATTAGCTTTAAAACGATAGAGTCCACCATCTAAAGCATTCTCGACGCCTCCTAAATTTTGCCATAAAATGCCACGTTCAAAGGAATATCGAGCTGTCTCATACCAAGTCAAAATAGGAGCTTTATAACGTCTAAAATCTTCATTCATTCCTGCGTATAGATTGACAGAAGTTTGTCCGAATTCTAAAGTCAAGGTAGCCGCCAAGGGAACTCTTGATTGACCTGCATCCATATATTCCTGCAAGAAAGTCAATTCCTCTAACAAACGTTCTTTTTCCTTCTTCTGCGCTTCTACTTTTGAAGTGCGAGTTGACTCAGTAAAGGTCTCTTCCAAGGTTCTGTTTTTCGCCAACTGTTCTTCTAATTCTTGCGAACGTTTAGAGACATCCAAGGTTGCCAAGGTGATGTAGGCCTTGTCCTTAAAATTATCTAACAACTTTTTATAATAGGCTTCATTCCTCAAATGAATCTCTTTTCGCTTCTCGGTTTTTTTCATCAAAAAGGAAAAAGGCGCTAATAATTCAGTTCCACCAAATTGGATCTCTACTCCCTTATTTTGCGCTGTTCGAATAGCCTGTTTTGTTGACTTAGAAAGTTTATCTTCTTCAAAATTTTCCTTGTATATTTTCGCCTGAATACGAGGTTGAATAGTGTCTCCCATTTCCTCCGTTTTTCCTGACCACCTTACTCCCATTTGTTGCAAACTATCAATAATAGCCAAATTTTCAGGATATTCTGTCTTTTCCTGATTGATTAAACTTTGAGATAGGCAAATACTTGGGTCAAAAGTCACAAAAACCGCTCTCTTACTGCGAGCATAAGACTTAATAGACTGCAGGACAAACTTTAAAAGTTCTGTATCCCTATAATCCAATATGGGACCTCTTGGAATATAAAACATTTTATACCCCAAAGGCAGAGACTTAATGAGAATACTAGCCACAGCCAGTAATGTTTTCCCTTCATAAACACCAAGTCTCTCATGATTCCAATCAGATTTCACTTTTTCCCAAGCACTACTTTGTAATATATTGACCAACTCATGTTCTCTGATAAA